>ERZ773197.3-NODE-3-length-260195-cov-20.034827_pt1 | contig 260195 bp, 285 predicted proteins | sample MGYA00580999_ERZ773197 | MGnify/ENA primary metagenome ERZ773197 (study PRJEB29015, sample SAMEA2738166) | human oral metagenome | biome: human oral; feature: human-associated habitat; material: saliva | place: China | collected 2185 ...
GTAACAGTCTGAGTAGGCAGGTCATTGCCAGCGGGGATAACAACATCCTCGTTAGCGACAGTCTTCTCAGGTGCAATGTTCGCAACCTTGATAACAACCTTGTTCAGCTTCACCTCGGGAACCGGCTTCAGCTCAGGCTTCTTCACCTCGGGAACGGTAGGAACCTGCTTCAGGGGCTTCAGCGGCTTGAGAGGCTTCTCCTCCGGAGTGATGAGCTTAGGCTTCACCGGGTCTTTCAGCGTCGGAGCAACAGTGCGCGCAGACAGCATCAGGTGGTTATAGGAAGCGTCAATAGTGTACGGCGAGTAGTCCGAATCGGAAACGCTCTTCGGGTCGCCCGAAACACCATCATCACCAGGAACACCGGGGTTACCCGTAGTACCAACGTAGATAGACGCTCCGTTATTCACCAGGTAGGTCACACCCAGGTACTTCAACGCGTCGTCAGTCTCATCGAAGACGACCCCACCCTGGTTGGAGCCCTGACGGATGTAGAAGCCAACATGCTCCGTGCCCGGCATAGATGCTGAGGTTCCCTGTAGCGACTGGGCAGTCGGGTTGATACGGGACTCAGTGTTCAGGAACGTCGCAATCACACCGTTGCCAGGCGCGGTGAACTCGTAACGGTTAGCGGCGGTAGCGCCCTGAGTCTGTTGAGCGTTCAACGAACCAGGAGTCAGATAGAACTGCTTCTCATAAGCGGCACCCGTATCGGAGTAGGTCAGGGTGACCTTCAGCTCCAGGTTGTAAATCTTCTGGAATGAAATAATGTCCGTGAAGGAAGAGTGGACATCAATCATATTGCTCCACTTAGGGGAACCATTCTCATACGGCGCACCCGTGGGGTTACCGACGAAGCGCACAACATCAACCTGTGCGGTCAGCTTCTTGCCGGTTGCCTTATCAACAGCCGCATCCTTGTACTTCAGGGAAAGGTTGGGCTTGTTGCCGTCCAGGTTTGTGAAGCGGTAGGTGTGCGCGGAAGACCAGTTATCTGGGAAGTCCGTGCGCTCTACCAGGTTGTCCTGCGGGGCGGCACCGTTAATACTTACGAGACTGTTATCGTTATCTACAACGTCGAAAGGCTGTTCAACAGCGAGGTTCTTCGCATCAACAATAGCCTTATTCGGGTCAGCGTTAGTGACCTGCTCAGCCTTCAGCTTGTCCTGAGCCGCCTTAGCGTCAGCGTATGCCTTGAGTGCGGCGGCGTTCTTAGCGTCCGCATCCTTCTTAGCGGCTTCGTTCTCCGCCTTAATCTTCTCATTCTCAGCGGTAATTGCCTTGTTCTCTTCGGCAATCTTGGCGTTCTCAGCCTTGACAGCCTCAGCTTCCTTAGCAATCTTCTTAGCGGCTTCCTCGTCTGCCTTAGCCTTAGCTTCCGCCTGCTTATTCTGCTCAACGGTAGCAACAGCCTTCTTTAGCGCCTCAACCTGAGACGCGGCATCCTTCTTAGCCTCGTCTGCCTTCTTCAAACCATCAGCGTGGTTAGCGGCAATAATGGTTTTAGTCTCACCATTCGTGACCTTAACACCCTTATCCTGAGCCGCCTTAGCAATAGCGTCCAGGGAAGCGTAGTCGACGGAAATCTCGTAAGTACTCTTACCGTAATCCTCCGCCGTAACAGCACCCCTATATTCCAAAGGCTTAGCCTCAGAGGTGGTAAGCGCGTTAGCGGCACCCGCGAAGGTGGACGGAACCATCAGAGCCAGACCTGCACCAGCGATGAAGGTCTTCTTCGTAGAGCGGTTAGAGCTCTTCGTCATATATGTTTTCTCCTTATTAGGAAGTTGCGGTAAATAAGGTAACGAAATTCCCTATCGACTAGGGTTTTTATCGTTCCAGCATCAACTATATATCATTCCTGCACGCCGCACAACCACCTAAACCACAGGCAACACTTATCGCAAGCACAGAAAAGGCGGGTACTCACCAGAAAACCTGGTGGATACCCGCCTAAGCGGAGCCGATTATCAGAATTGAACTGATGACCCGTGACTTACGAAATCACTGCTCTACCACTGAGCTAAACCGGCGCAAACAGCGAAAAGATGCGAAAACACACCGACAATATACTAAGGGGTACACAAATATGAGTACCACAAACGGATAAAATGACGATTATTACTCTTCGCTGTCCGTCAGGGTGACAGGATTTGAACCTGCAACATCTTGCTCCCAAAGCAAGCGCTCTACCAAGTTGAGCTACACCCTGTAAAAGAGGCTCCCCCACCCCGAAGGGTGCGGATGGTGAGGAGCCTCTATCCGAAAGGGTTTTACAATCAATCATGCATCTACTGCAAATACGACCCGAAGCTAATAAGGTCGCTGAAAGGTTGTATATCAATCTTACAACAGACTGTTTTAGTTTTGCAAGTCGATTATCCGCACATTTTGTGTGAGTTCCATCACGGCATGTGGGGTGAGTGTAAAAATCTCCAACGTGCCTTGTAGCTCCTCTACCGGGTACGGGTAGAAGTATGAAACACAATACCGGAGCATATCGGGCACCGTCTCATGTGTAGCCGTAGAGATAAGCTCCTCATACGACATATTCAGCTCAGACAGCATAGGGGCTACCCAGTCACCGATATGGCTCACAATCTGCTGGACAATTAGGCGTTCTTCCTGCTCCGTGAAAGTAGCCCCGTCAGCTTTCGGGTTCAAGTACCCAAGAATAAACGTGTAGATAGGGTTAGCAATTACAGGCGATAGAAGTAAATCAGTCACATTGGTAGGTGCCTGGTGTTTACTTTCGTAAGCTCTACGCTCACGTGTTCCTTCCGCCGGTGGGTTAGCCGCCTGTTCCTCTAAACGCCGCTTAGAATCACTCACAGTGTCAGATGGTGGCGTATGCCAAACATGTACACCGTACACGTCGATAAGACCGTCACAGCCTTCAACAGTGCTCGGCGTAGCATAAATCATAGGGATACCCGTAAGGTACTCAACCTTGCCCCCTAAAGACGGTGGCGGGGTAGGATTCAAAGGTGAACGCGGCTCCACATTACTCATGTTACTTCTTCTCCTTAGAATGGCGGCGCGATTAGACCGCGCACATAATTCAACACATCCCAGCTAGAGGGCACGTACCCAATCTCATCCTGTAGTTCCTTTGCCGCACCAGCAAGCGCCTCAGCGGGCGTTAGCTTAGGGTAACGCAACTCAGAGAGCCTGGTAGCTACCACCTCAAGAGCGCCCGTGTGAGAGCTTGACAGGCGCTTCTCCCAGAACTGTACAGAAACAGTGTCGCCGGGGATGGTGATGCGTGTCTTAGCGCGCGGTTTGAACCTATAAGTAACTGATGCCATAAGCAACACCCTTCCTCTAAAAAATAAACAGGGGTTCGGTTTCCACTCTACCACAGCCGAGCAGTAACCAAACCCCTGAAAAAAATATTAGATTAGCAAACCATAAAGAACCTACTTCGTATTACCAGAGCTCGAGGGTGCGACCTTGGTCGTCCTTAAAGTCATCGGTTAGCTGTATCTTGTAAACGGTAGCATCCTTAGCTTTCGCGCGCTGTTCAATGTTCGTAATAGCATCCTCGGAAGCTTGAGCGTTAAACGTGTTATCAACGTTCGCTTGAATAGGTGTGCGCCCGTTAATAACAGGTGCAACAATCCTATTCTTCGCGTCCAGCACAACATAAGTGCTCACTGTGTCATCACTATTCAGCACACCCGTGGTAAGAATGTCGCCGTCGCCTGCTTTAGCGGCACTAACAGGTGTATCTCCCCAGTTCTTACGCCTGCTTGCCGCCGGGTTGTATTTACCAACAGCCGGGCTTAGACCGTCTGCATGTTGGCTCGTGTGAGAGGTCGCAATGTTGTGTGTACGACGTACAGCGGTCATTAGGGACACGTTCTCTGCGAGGGTACCCTTACCGTTGAAGACCTCGTTATAGTTCAGTTTGGGTTCCATCTTTGCAGTATCTGGGCGGTCAGAGCGGGTGAACTCTTTAGTGTCCTGGTTGTACTGCAAACGCCCAGCCTGAATCTCGGACGAAATGTAGCTAGACATCCTGTTACGGATACCCTCAGCCGCGTTAGGAAGATGCATATTAGCTTCATAGGACGGAATAGTGAGTCCGACCTTGTTCAGCTTCTCGTACATGTCCTCCGGGTCAGCGGCACGCTGAGCATGATAAATCTCCTCATTACGCTTAGCCTTCTCCGTTAGAGCGGCATCCCTATCTGCTAGATACTTACGCATCTTACCTACAGGCTCAGCATACGCCGGGTCAGTCTCATACTTGGATATAAAGCCAGGGTCAGCTGAACTGGGTGCAACATCAAAGTGCTCACCATCAGCTACAGCTTCCCTAATCAAAGCATCGGCGGAACCATACAGGCGCACACCGTTCCTGTGGTCTAGGAGGGGGTACCCATCTGTTCCACGTAGGTCACCAGTCTTATAGTCTGCGTAACCAACGTTCCTGCCCGTGGAGGAAGTAACGCGACCATCCGGCTGGAGGGTGTAAACCTCAGCGTCCATGTTACCCATCATAATGTGCGAACCGGGCTTAAAGTTCCGCTTCCAGTGTTCGGCGGCTTCTTCACGTTGCGCCTTATCAGCAGGGTCGTCGCTTTGGAACACATCATGCCCCTCAGCTGTGAATAAGCTTGCAGGCTTCATATTGTGCGCATCAACGTGTCGCGCTTTTTCCTTCAGCTTCTCTAACGACGGGTTAGGAGAATTATTAAACGCTTCTTTAGCTGTACGCGCATCCCTTAATGTTCCCTCAAAGTTATCTAGGTGTGTTGCTAGAGCACGCTTATTCTCCTCAACCTCAATATCTTTACCCGCTTCCACAATCTCTCGCAGGTCACTAACCTCCAGCTCACGCGATTCACGGATACGCGCATTAGGGTTATCGAGAATATAATCCGGGTTCGTAAGCTGACGTGCAAGCTCCCTATCCTCAGCGCGCCCTGGATTAGCCTCGTCATGGAAGTGAGACTGAATAATATCTGTCTCTACCTTGCTCCCCTTAGCACCGTAATCCGCTAGGGCACGGATAGCGCTCGTCTCATCGTAAGAGTCACCTGTAAGTGTCTTCCCCGCATAGTTATCAAAGATAGCGCGGTTAATGTAATCAATATCCTTGTACGGCTCCTCAAGGAGTGCTTTCTCCTCGTCAGTCAGCGTGCCCGCCAAGCCAGGGTGGGAAAGCTTCTCAGCAATGTTAGTGAAAGCTGTGTTGTTCTTATGCCACTGGTGTATGTATTCCATCTGGCGCTTCTCACGCTTCCAGCGCCCTAAACGCGCGTTAGGCGGCACGGTGGGGTAAAGCTCTTCTAGCTTTTTCTCAGACGGCGCACCATCATCCTCGGGCTTAGGGATAGGGACACCCGCTTGCCGCATAGCGTTCTTCCAAAGACGCATACGCATATTCCCCGAAACATTCGGGTACATGTCCTCTAGCTCATCATCCGTAGGAATAGTTTCCGTCACAGCAGGTGGGGCAGGCTTAGCAGGCTCCGGGGCTACCTCCAGTTCCTCCTCAACGTCCCCTGTAATATCTTCCTCAGATAGGCGGAGGAACTCATCTTCGGGGTCTTCTGCAAGCGGTGCAACAGGTGACTCAATAACAGGCTCAGGCTCTACAGCAGGCTCCTGCTCAACCTCAGAGCTATCAGCAACATAGTTACGCTCATATTCCTCAGAAACAGGTTCATTAGCCCACGCTTTCGCAAGCTTCGCAGGAACGCCCTGCTGAATAAGCAAAGCAGACGTGACATTCTTCTCACCATGCATACGAGACATCAAATTATAAACAGCCTCATATGAGGGGTTCTCACTTAGCGACTTCGACACATACTCACGCAGGTCGTTAATCTTGTTCGGGTCTTCAGAGTGATTACCGTAAGGGCACGTACCGACAGTAACGTCACATTTACCCTGCTTAAACTGCCCATCCTTATACCCATAGTGCATCTTTGCCATAATGATTTATCCTCGACATTTCTCTAAATACATACAATATGTCAGCTCTTATATATCAAACTGAACACACGGAATACAGGTGAGCTTCCTCCAATACTTTAAGCGGTTTTTGGTAAAGAAGCCCACCTGTATTCTTTTATGCACCTATATCAAATTTTTACCAGACTCGTAGCGGCATACCACGCGCATCCCTGACATCTGTAGTTTCAATACGTTTCGATAGCTCACGGTCGCCCGCATCGTAACGTGCCTGGAGAGTTTGAAGAGTCTCTTCGGAAACTGGGGCGTTGAGCTCCCCGCCCTCGTTATATTTAACGGAGGTTAAACCGTCCTCTATTGGTATTATCATGCCCTTCTTTGCATCCAGCACAAGATACGTGTCGTGGGTTCCGTCGTGGTTCTCGTGCATGGAAATAAGAAGCTCACCTGTTTTAGCTTCCGACGCATAGGCGCGCGGTTCGTCGGGGTTCCAGTGCCTACGCCTATGCGCTACAGGGCTGTAACGCCCAGGGCGGGGTTTAGAAGCGTCAGAGATGAAGGTTGTGAATGAGTCGCTAAAGTTCTTGTTACGGCGCACAGCGGCGACCATAGAGGCGCGTGTTGCTACAGAATCGTTCTCATCGAAGATTTCGTCGTAATCCAGGTTACGCCCATTCTCTATATCGTCAATGCTTAGCCCACTGCCGGAGATAAAGGTGCCGTTACCCACATATTCCAGGTCACCGTTAGAGATGCTTTCACGGATAAAATCCTGCACCTGGTTCTCAGCAACTTGCTTTGCGACCAGCCCCGCATCAGAGCCAGGTTCTAAAGCATCAATCTTCGGAAGCCCCTTAGACCGCAAAGTGTTATAAAGCTCGGCAGGTTTCTCCTTCGTTAGGACATTAGAGATAGACTCTTTACGGTAGGCAATAGTCTCATAGTCTTCATCCTTCTCGTCAAGGAAGTCCCTAATCATGGCAAGCTTTTCCTGCACAACCGGGTCGTCGCTTAGTTCGTAGCGTGAGTAGAAGCCAGGGTCTGTGCTATTGTCAGCGACATGGTGAATCCTGTGCTGACCATCTGCCACAGCGTACCGAAGTACGTCCTCATCATTCTTAAACAGACGCGGCGAACCACCAGAATGGTACAGGGGTTCACCCAGCCGGTCGTAAATTTCGCCCGTCTCATAGTTCGCCCAACCTACAGGAACACCCGTAGGTGACGTGATGCGCCCATCTTCCTGAAGAGTGTACACTTCCGCGTCCATTTTACCTAACATAATATAGGCACCAGGTTTAAGGTTCTCACGCCAGTGCCTAGACACCCCACGGTCGTACTCTTCTGCTTCTATGTCGTATTTGCCAAACTCGCGGTCTTTAACCATGAACCGCGCCGCACCATAGCTTTCCTTATACTCACTAGCACGCTTCGCCAATTCTTCAGCGGAAATATCTGGCTCATCATTAAGGAACCGGATAGATTTAAATTTCTGAGCATCTTGATGGAGCTCAGCGACAGCAGTCACATAGTCAGTTAAAGCGAGCCTTTTCTGCTCTACATCTGGGTCTTTCCCCACATCCGTAATATGGTTACGGTCTACATCTACAAAAGCTTCCGATTCCATGCGTGCCCGACCGTTGTTAAGGAAAGCTGTGGCGTTAATGTTCTGACGCGCAAACTCACGGCTCTCCGCAGGGATACCTTCCTGCTCCTCACGGATAACACGCGCAATAATTTTGTCACTAATCTCGTTGCCCGGCTCCCCGAAGTTCTTCATATCTTCGATAGCATCACCCGATAGATGCTCCGGAAGGGCGGCATCTGGGTTGTTAAGCTGATAGTTTTCAGCCAACATGCGATTAACATACTCCAACTCGGCGTATGGTACTTCCAACCGCTCCTTATCCTCATCGGTTAGCTCACCATATGTTTCAGGGTGAGCAAGTTTTTGTGCGGCATCCTGAAACTTACTGATACGCACCCAACCAGTCTTATCCTTCCAGCCTGTGTAACCGCTTTTATGCCCACCGTCATCCTGCACGGCGGTTTCCGCGTCAGCATCAGGCACCTCAACTTCGTTACCTACTTCAGCGGGCTCAGATTCCACCGCCGTACCATCTGCAACATAGTCACGCTCATACTCTGCTGACACAGGCTCGTTAGCCCAGGCTTTCGCCAGTTTTGCGGGTACACCTTGTTTCACCAAATCCGCCGCCGTAACATTCTTCTCACCGTTCATAGCCGCCACCATCTGGTAAGCAACACTATAGTGCGGGTTCTCATTCAGCGTCTTAGAAACATACTCGCGAAGGTCGTTAATCTTATTCGGGTCTTCGGAATGGTTACCATAAGGACACGTGCCGACTGTAACATCGCACTTACCCTGCTTGAACTGCCCATCCTTGTACCCATAGTGCGTCTTTGCCATAATAGTCCTCGACATTTCTCTAAATCATACAAATATGTCAGCTCTTATATATCAGGAATGGGTTAAGCACCAGATGCTATAGCATCTGGTGCTTAACCCATTATTTTAGTTCTCTCTATCTATTACCATACCCGGAGCTTACCCGCGTGCTCATTCTCATCTTCGATAGACATAACAGTCAGAGCCTTATCCCCTGCCCTATACCGCGCTTTCAGGCTTTCCAACTCTTCGTTACTAGCCGGAGCATCAAGCTCACCACTTACCGTAGCCGACTTGTGAATAGTTCGAGGCACCTCCACCATCAGGCGCTCCGCATCATCTACCACAAGGTATGTTACCGGCATGCCGTCACGCTTAACCTTATCGCCAACTATCAGGTTGCCTTCCACCGCGTCGCGAGGCGGAATGTTCGCAGGGGTTTCTCCCCAGTCGCGACGGCGATGCGCTACAGGTTCGTGACGTGTGAGCGGCTTAGACCGTGCCCAGGATGTGGGGTTACGGTATGAGGTTTCAGTATTGTGGGTGCGGCGTACCGCGTTCACCATAGAAACCCTAGTAGCCACATCATCGTCTTTATCGAAGACTGTATCATAGTCAAGCTTCCGGCTTTGAAGCTCCTCAATGCTTGCCCCGTCATTCTTGTGGTACGCACCATCAGCGTATATCATGCGCCCAGCGGAAATTTCCTGCTCAATGAAGTGGTTCATCTCCATCTTCGCCCTATCCTCGCTGGTCTTGGTGAGCTTCCCACCCTTTTCCATGTGCGCTAAGGGTTTAAACCCGTGCTTCTTCAACGCCTCATACTGCGCCCTAGTGTCCTGCTTATCGTTCTTAGCCTTATAGATGCTTTCGTTACGTTGAGCAATTTCGCGGTAATCGGCATCCTTCTCAGCTACGAAGTTGCGAATCTTCGCCAGCTTATTCTGCACACGTGGGATGTCACTTAGCTCATACCTGGAAAGGTGCCCTGGGTCTGCGCCAAGCGGTGCAGGGTACACAATATAGTGACCGCCAGCGACCGCATTCTCCAAGAGTGCCTCGTCATTTTCAAATAGGCGTGGCGCACCGTTACCGTGTTGTACGGGCGCGCCATATACGCTATAGAACACACCACTTTCGTAGTCTACATACCCTGACAGTTTACCGTCAGGTGATGTAATTCCGCCGTCTTCTTGGAGGGTGTAAACCTCAGCGTCACTGCCACCCAGCATGACGTAAGCGCCCGGTTTTAGATTCTTACGCCAATGGTTAGCAACGTTCTCATAGTACTTCATCGCGACTACAGAGCCTCTGTCTATAGAGCCGCCACGTCGTGCTTTTTTCAGACTGTTTGCATCATCGACTATGCCATACTTTACAAACTCTTCGGCATCTGCCTTGATTTTATCAACCGTAACGCCGGATAGGTCTTCATTCCGCGCCTCTTTCGCATCAACAGCGTCCTGATAGTCTTTTGCCGCGCGCTCTAGATGCCTGCCAATGAGGAGCTTCTTCTTTTCCAAGTCTAGGTTCTTGCCTGTAGCTTCAAGGTTCTCTTGACGCATATTTACGAAACCGTCTGCGTAACCTTTTAAACCAGTGCTTTTGTGGCTTAGCAGGTTCGCTACAGAAACATGTTCACGCGCAAATTCACGCGCCTCCGGTGTGATACCGAGAGCACCTTCGCGAACGTCTGTAGCAACAATATTCGTAGCAACCTCGTTACCTGGGAGGTTGAAGTTTACAAGCGCACCCATCTCATCTAGGTTCTGCAACTCTTCGGGTAGAGGCTGACCGGGGTGCCTACGCGCCCAATCGGTTTGTAACTCCTGGTCAATGAAAAGTAAGGTTTTGTAGGGTTCATCAAACACTTCTTCAACCCTATCGTGGTCTGCCACGCCAAAGAACTCGGGATTACGGACTCGACGCGCTAAGTCTTGAAACTCTTCTATGGCGCGGTTACCTGTACGACGCCGGTAGCGTTCCTCGTCAGACTCGTAATAAGTAACGGACTCTTTATATACAGCCGGGTCTTCGATAACTTCCAGCTCTTCAATAGCGGAGTAGGGAATGTGTCCGTATTTGTCTGCCGCCGCTGTACCCCAGAGATTATCCTCAGCTGGGTTTACTTCAACTAGAGGCTCTTCCGCAGTAACAGGCTCGGGTTCAGCCGCCACCTCTGAGGCACCGTCAGCAACATAGTCGCGTTCGTACTCCGCGGAGACGGGTTCGTTAGCCCATGCTTTTGCGAGCTTCGTGGGAACGCCCTGTTGGGTTAGTAGTGCCGCTGTGACGTTTTTCTCGCCGTGCATGCGGGCTACCATTTCGTAGGCAACCTGGTAGTTCGGGTTCTCATTCAGGGTTTTCGCGACGTATTCGCGCAGGTCGTTAATCTTGTTCGGGTCTTCGGAGTGGTTACCGTAGGGGCAGGTGCCTGTGGTTACTTCACATTTGCCTTGTTTGAATTGTCCGTCCCGGTATCCGTAGTGCGTCTTTGCCATAACAGTTTTCCTTACGTTAGATAAAATTACTAAATGTTCATGTATGCAAAAAAGACGGGGGGGGGGCTACTTTCCGGAGCCTCCTCCCGTCTTTCTCCTTTGTATATATCAGTTTAGTGTCCGCCGCCTCGTGCGCCGCTGTAGGGGGCGTACCTCATGCCTGTATCATATTTCACCCAGCCGCAGATAGCGGAGCCGTTGATAATGTAGCTTTGCATGGAGTGGTCTAAAGCGTCCCATGTGAAGCCGCGCTGGTTACGCACATCCATATAGTTATCCCACCCTTCTTTACATTCATCAAAAATGAGCATGTCGATACCAGCGTCGTGGAGACGTTTCCAGTCGATGCTGTATGTGTCTTCTTCCTCGTCATATTCAACGAACCTGTCCGCGAAGAGGTTAGCCTGGTAGCTGTTCTTGATGTTCATCACGTAGGCGTTGCGGTTGAAGATGGGTGAATAGATGTGTGGGGTTTTGATGTAGTCGCCGTTCTGGTCGTTAATCCGGAGCGTGTCTGTTGTGACGGTTCCTGAGTTGGGGTTGTAGTATCCGCCGCTCATCTCAAAAGCGCCGTTCCTATAGGAGTTTCCTGTGACGCTTTCACCTGCGCGACGATAGTTCGCCCACGCCCTATCTTTATGTTCAGCATCTTTACAGATGAACGGGGCTGATAGCACAGCGGCTGGCATATCATAATCAGGGTAGTTACTGCTCCCGTTAGCGTCTTTAGGGTTATCCTCTAAAACGGGCGTATAGTAGGGGCGGGCACCCCGGTAACCCTGAATATGTTCCACGGGTAACCCGAGCAGGTCTAGATTATCCGGGTCATACCGCACAGCACCCATGCGGGGCGGGTTACTCTCATAATCGGCAATGAACAGGTGGTGCTCGTTCGGGTCTAGATTGAGAACACCGCCGTTATTGTTTTGAATAAACGGGTCACGTGTGTAAATGTAAGCGTCATGCATACGCTTATCTTCCTGTGGTGTGCCCGGTATCGCCTCTGTGCGGCTCTGAAAATCATAATCTAAGGTGTAAGCGTCACCGTTACCGTAATCGGTTATGACGGGCTGTTTACGGGTTTCTAGAGCTATTTTTTCACGTATCCACTTATCTGACGCATCAGGATACATGTCTCGGAGCGCATCACGAGCTGTCACAGAATCATACTGTGACGGCGTAACCCCGTTAGCTGTCCACGGAGCCCACGGGTCATCATTAGGGAAACCCACCCCGCCCATACGACGAGTCGGCGGGTTAGTCTTATCAGCAAGTTTCCCCATCAGCCACTGACGAAACTCAGGGGTGTCCATAGTTTCACCACGCATAGCATACTCCTGAGTCACTTTAGCAATCTCATTATTCACCTCAGCCGTATATTCCATCACATCATTCATGAACTGGGCATCACCGTGAACATGAGGAACACCAACAGGTAAAGCACCCTCTTTACGGTACGGGCAAGCAGACGGAGAAGAACAAGGCAACGAACGGGGCGGCGAACCATCCGTCCCAGGGGAAATGTGCATCAGCATAACGCGGCATCCTTAAAGCTATACAAAAAACTTACACTTAAAGACCCGCGCCACACAACAGCCAACACAGCAACAGGCGGGCTACACACAAAGCATAGGCGTGTAGCCCGCAAACACAAAACAAAAAAGAAAAAGACAAACAACCACGCGCACAGGTTTAGGTAAAAAGAATGAGCACACCAAAACCTTGAGGGCATAGCTGAAAATTAACAACTATCTACAACATATCAGTATTGCCCCACGCAAAAAGGTAACCCCCGCCAGCACCAATCAGGCACTAAGGGAGGTTACCTCAAAAATCTAAAGCTCTTTATTTACTTTTCCTGGCGTGCCTTAGCCGCCTTACGAGCCTCAGCGACAGCCTTACGGGTAGCGTACTCACGCTCACGGCGTATCCGGTCAGACTCCAAAATCTGCTCCATGTCAGGCTCCAACCATTGAAGAATCACACTACCGATAAGCTCAGCATACTGGTCTTCCTGCTCCGGCGTGCTATCCGGGTCAGTATTCGGGGAAACCACAGAGAAAATCTTAACCGCGCCCTCACGGTCAATAAAATCACCCTTATAGTCATACTCCTCCACCAGCTCGTCAGAGTCCATCTCATACAGGGCGACACGACGCAACGTAGTACTCAACAGCGTAGACGTACCCCAACAAGCAATACCCTCCACGCTAGAGCCTGGTTCGATAGGTTCAGACCTGAAAATCAGAGCACGAATCTCCGTATCAGTACCATCCACCGTAGGTACGTGCGCATAAAGAGTAGTGTGGTCGCCACCATGCCCTCCCGACGGGGAAACACCCGCACCAAGCAACGCCCACTGCGTCACAAGATACTGCGCCTCCAGGTTATTCACCTCAGCGGGTACGCCCTGATGGTTCAGCGCCATAACCTCAATACCATTCAGAGGCTTAGGAGTATCCAACACATTCTCTGGGAAATTATCGTAAGGCTTCAAAGCCGAAATGTCCGGCAAATCAAGGTCAAGAGGGGACTTCAACTGACCCAAAAAACTATACGTCTCAGCAAGGGTACGCGCATCAAAGTCATCATCGACAGAGAACGTAAGAGCAGTGCCGCCCACGCGGATAATGGTGGTGCCGTCATCATCATTGTAGAACGGCTGACCTTCGGGCAGGTACCCGTCTTCCAGCGTGCGAACGGAGGGGATGTTGGTCGTGTCGACCTGGTTGAAGTCAAATGAGTTGTTAGCCAAGGTTGGCTCCTTACTATGAATCCGGCAAAAAGTATTGCGTAACGTTTATAGCAGAGCACCGAGGAGCCATTGAATAGAAAAGAAGGGCGGAGCGCTTCAAACTGTCGTGTAACAGTCGAGCACCCCGCCCGTTTCTTTTTGCCGTCCTAGTTGTTACGCGCTAAACGTTATGCTTGCTTAGCGGCTTCCTTCTCAGCTTTGAGGCGTTCACGTTCTGCCTTCTTCGCTTCACGCTCCGCCTTCTTCTGAGCATCCGCCTCAGACATTTCCGAAATGGTAACAGAGCTGTACACCAAGTCCTTGAACACCTCAGGTGACGTGTTCTGGCGTACCTTCTCCACGCTGTACTCGGTGGTGCGGTAACCGTAACCGTTGATGAGCTTATCGGTTAAGGCTTCACCGAGAACGTTCTTTAACACGTTAGCGGATGCGAGACGCTCGCTGGTGCTCTGAATAACGTTCGTGTCCAAAGCGCCACCAACAAAGCAGTTCAGCTCAGGCGCGTAGGTTGTTGCTAGACCGTTCTTTAGAGCCTTCGTCTCATTATCCATCTTCTTGTTAAACTCAGCCCTGGTCATACCCACCTCGTTCTCGAAAGCGTTAGCAGATTCAGCAAGGCTACGAGCAACGTCGTTAATGGTTGCGCGCGTATCGTGCAGGTCGTTAATAGAACGGTTGTCGGGAATGTCGCGGAACTTAATACCTACAGACTTTTGAGCCTCTTCCACACCAGAGATAGACATAGTATCAATCACTGTGGAAATGTTCGTCACCTGGTCATACTGTTCCTGCGTAATCTCCCCGTCCGCTAGAGCTTGACGCAAACCAGCAACGCCGAGCTTCTTCTCAGAAACATCTAAGAACTTCTCACGCTCTTCCTGCGGCATAGCGTCAAGCTTCGCCGTGTCCAGGGTTTCGTGGTTGTACTCAATGGTGACGATACGACCATCATGCTTGAGAGTCTGAACAGTACCGATGCCGTCGGCGCTACGCATACGGTCGTTATCGGAAACTTCCAGAATCATATTAACACGCTTAGTAGCTTCCTTGATGTTCTTGTCATACTGAGCGCGAATCTTCTGGTTTTTCGCGTACTCATCCACATCCACGGTTGCCTCATGCAACTGCATGTTCTTACCCGTGCCGGTGGTGTAGAAACCATGTACCTGCTTGTCGGGAAGAAGGAAAGCACCTTCCAGCTTAGCTTCCAAGCGTCCCTCGTAGGTTTCGGGGCGCTTCATCTTTGCCGCGTGCTCTTCATTTACCGGGTCGTAGTACCGGCGGTCGTTACCTTCACCGCCATTACCCATATTGGAGTCCATGTGGCTACGGCGGAAGTACTCAAGAGCAACAGCTTTACGGCGGTTTTCCTCCGTAGGCTTGCCCGTAATCTGCTCAGCTTCCAGGTCAGCTGTACGTTGCTCAAGGAAAGCGTTCAGGCGTGCTTCGCCCTCTTCTTCACCGTACTTCTGCTGGAACTTCGCCAAAGCGTTATTGTACAGCTTCGACTCTGTCCGGTTCTGCATCCACGCCAGAGACTTCTTCATACTCTCACTGGTCTTCATGATACGAGCCGAGTCACGGATAGAGTTTCGCAGGTACTTATTCATAACCGGGGTCTTAGCGGCTTCACCCTCAAGCTTGAAAATGAAGCGGTTACCCGCCGTACCTTGCGCCTTCTCAATCGCATCATTCATCTGACGGAGCGTAATACCCACCTTAGTAAGAGCGTCACCCTTACCTGTACGCAAAGCCTCCTGCACCTCATGAAGCTGTTCCTGAAGCTCCGGAGGAAGATAGTTCGTCACCATGTGCGTATCAGCGCCACCATAGGGGCACGTGTCGGGGCTGGCGGCGTTACAGATACCGAAACCGGGGAACGGCGGGATGAGGGGGCTACTGTGAATTGCGGTTGCCATATTTATTTTTCTCCATTTACATATAAGCCCACTGTTACAACAAAATCTGTAAAAACACTGACGGATTCATATTATGCGTGCTTTTACTGTTTGTTTTACAGTTAGAGGGTGTTGTTTAAACTAACACGACCTATATATCAGGCGGATGCGAATGGCAACACAATACTAGAGAAGGTGTTTTTAGAGTGCTTCCCTAATCTCATCAAAATATTTAAGGTTGCACAGGATGTCGGATGTAGCAACATTAAGCAATGCCGCGTCAGGCGCACCTGTAAGTTCCTGTAGCACGTCGATAGCTTTCTCGAACAAAGGCACCGTTTCTGCGGAGGCGAGCGTCCAGTTATGTAGCCCCAGCTTTTCGGCAAGCGCCCTCTCCGGTGTTTTATTGCCACTACCCGGCTGTGAGGGGTGCGTGTAGCTCCAGAACAGGGCGGTTACATTTTCCCACCAGTGCAGAACTGTCCATATGCTACGCGCCCATTCCTCACTATGCCACACCCCAAACGACTCACCCATACCGTAATCCTCAAACACGCCTTCTTCCACAATGAAGCGTGTAACAAGGTTGCCGTTATTCATAAGTGCCCCGTCTGGTAAGAGTGTAAGGTTCACATCTGAAGCGTAATCCGTGAAGCCCCGCTTTTCTGTCTCTTCCGAAAAAGCGTACAGCCGCCCCAAAATGTCAAACGGCTCACCGTTAAACCCTGTTCGGTTTTCGGCGTGCTCAATGACGACGGTGGAGCCGAGCCTCGTGTGAAGTTTAAGAAAATCGGAAATGTTGTTATCGGTTAGCGGGGTTCCTTGATTGTAAATCAGGCGGTTAGACATGGTGGCTGTTCCTTTCTAAGAAGAGTGCCCCACATGAGCGGGCGAGTGCTTATGTGGGGCTTGCAGATAACATGGGTGGTGTTTTATTACTCTGAGAAGCTAATAGGGGTACCCATGTAGATAATGTCGATAGGCATGGCGTATTCGTCAGCCGGGTAAGTGAGAACCTGAAAATCAGTGGTATGGCTGTTCTCAATGATTTTCATAACGCGCCTGTCGTTGCCTGGAAAAATTACGGATTCAACCTTGACCTGCTCTTCACCTGATTCTAGTGTGAAGGTGATAAAGAGTAGAGGCGCGCGAATACCAGGGCGTTCCTCATATTTCGTCTCTACATTAACGACAGCAAGCCCTCGGGTTTCAATATTTCGCGCCAGTTTACTGGTTAGGTCACTAGCGGGGATAGCGGGATGAAATTCAAAGTTGCGGTACGTTGCATCACTCATGGTGTTCTCCGTTTCTGTTTTTTGGGTTAGTCGGGTTCCCAGTTGTTATCTCCTTTTGATTTTACCACATGTGCTGGGCGAAACATTGTGGATATAGGAACATAAAGAGGTGGGGCAACATCTTTATACTGAGAAGATGTTGCCCCACCTAAATCACCGTTTAACAGCTAGTTTATGCGTTTACTGGGAGGATAGAGATAGGAACCCAATAAGTGTGGTTGCCCTCATCATGGAAAAAGGCTTCACCACCTGAGAGTGGAGCCGCCAGCATCAAGCCGTTTGCTTCGAAACGGTATAGACCCTGTGCGTAAGCGGCACGTCCCGCGTTGAGAGCGCGCTCCTTGGGGGTAAGAGCGTTCAACTCATCCGCCCCTTCCGCGTTCTCGGCAATGGTTTCTGTAATTTCCAGGTTGCTTAGGAGCTCTGTGTAGGACATTTCCATGTCGGGGTCGCCAACAATGATGCTGGCGTAGAACTTACCCTCCGGCGTGAGTTCGTCACTGAAAATGTACCAGCCGGGGATAGTGGCAGAGCCATCAGTAGGAACATTCTCCGGGGGCAGGAGGCTGTTTACAGAGGGGTAAACGATAGCGTTCATAGATGCACGCACAGCAAACCCGCCGTACTGCTTCTGAACAATCTCATCATTCTCCACCAGGCGCGCTGTAACAGTAACATCACCCGTGCTTACTTCCTCCGGAATATCAATCGCGTAACCGAACACAAGCGCGGCGTGCGGAGACAAACGGTCGAAGCCCATAAACTGCGGGTTAAGCTTAACAACCTCGCGGATAAGCTCAATAGGCTCCGTGTTGGCGGTAATCTCCTTACCCGTAAGCTCCGTGAGAGCCTGGTAGGAGGAAGCCTGTGGGGGAAGCTCCACGCCACCAATACCGTCCAGGTGGGCTACAAGGGTAAAGTCGGTGTTCTCGTACTTACGAACATCTTTGAGAAGGATAATGTCCGCGCCTACGCCTTCAAGGACGCGGCGACCCGGCGTTACAAGAGACGCAGAATTTTCGGTGCTCTGAGATGAGGTTTCAGTCATATATTTTTCTCCTTACGGGAGGTTGCTATTAGATGGGTCAGTATTTATTGTATCACGCGGGCGTAAAGGTATCCGCTACATCTGTTTTATTCTTGCGTGTGTGCCGCCATACGGCAATAATTACGCCAGCAAGCACGAAACCGTTACCTATCAGGTTCGTGTACGCGCCAACAACTAAACAGTAAGTGCTCCATAACGCCACGTTCGCCAAGGTGAAGCCTTTGAGTGTCCAGAAATTGTGACTGATAGCCATGATAAGCCCCGTTGCGCCACCTAAAATCGCGAGCGTTGCCGGGGAGTCCAGGCTATTGCCCAGCACAATATACTGGGTGACACAGGCTGATAATAAGGCGACGGTGAAAGCGGTAACCTTATAGGCTGTGCTTCTAATAATGGGGTGTTTATCTTCAAATAATGTTGCCGTGTAGTACGCAAGATTTACTGCACTCATAACTGCCACAGCAGGCTGGTTTAAGAGCAATGATTGAATCAGCCCAGCAACAGATGTAAACACGCTAATGCGCCTTACCCACGTAAGGTTCACATGCCCCATGAAGCATAAGGATACGCTGATAAGGAGCCCCAGCCCCTGAACTGTAATATCTTGTATGGAAATAATAAAACCCGCCTTACCTCACAATGTTTCAGGTGTAGAACACGTGTGGTATAGCGGGCTTATCGTGTTAATTCTATAGGGTTACACGGTGGTAACTACTCGGTAACGCACAAACTTAATGAGCTGAGTAAAGTTCTCGTCACCCTTCATGCCGGGGATTCGGTAGGGTAGACCTTCGGGGGTGTCGTCCGGGTCGTACTCATCAACTTCTACGCGGCTGAGTGAAACCTCGGTGCCTCGGATGAACTGGCGTAGCGGATAAATGTACACGTTATACCAGCGTTCGTTAATGCAGATGTCAAGGCTGAGTGCGTACCCGGTGCCGTACAAGGACAGGGCGGGCTCCACTTCCGTGCAACCAGGAATCTCAGCGAGTAGGTCGTTTACAATGTTGTTAATGGTTCCAGGGGTGAGGTCAATGAACTTGGAGGTGTAAGCGATAGACACGGGTGCTTCTTTCTGTCGAGCGAAACTTGATTTACATTCCGAGTGTACCACATGTTCTGTGAATGTCCACCCGACTTATGGGTAGAAAGAAAGTGTGGGGCACGCGAGATTTGTTTTTCTCGCGTGCCCCACACTTTTTACATGTCACGCGCAGTTAGCGGGGCACCTTTTACAGGTTGAGGCTTTCCACGATAACCGCTTCATACGTCTTACCCAAAGCGTCAGCAATGCGCCTAACAGGAATGTTCCTCACATCAAAACCAGCCGTCGGGCTAGTAAGCGTATGTAGAGCCTCCTGCTCGGTAACCCCAAAGAGGTTAAGCAGAGTAGCGAACGGTACATCACCGTTAAACTGCCTACTGAAAATCATAAGGATATTCATGGGTGCGGCACCGGCGAGATGAGCAAAGCTCGCAATGCTTTCGCTCCAGCCGTGCTCATCTGCAAGCGCCTGCACCATTGCGATAGGGGGCGCGTTAAGAATCTTACCCACTGTCGCAACGCTAGAACCCTTCAGGTTGCTCTGGTTCTTGTGCAGGATGTTCCAGATAACCTTGCTTACAGGTGAGGAAATCTTTACAGCGAGCTCCCCGATAGTGGTGCCGTCCACATTAGGAGCCGGAGCGGTTGCGGGTGGGGTTGCCAGTGGCGGGAACGCGCCACGTTTTGCCGCTTCCTTAGCCGCTTCCGCACGACGAGACGCTTCACCGTGGTCGTAATGCTCATCAATACCCGGCAGAGCGAAGTCGATAGCGAGCTTCTTATCACCCGGCAGAGCCTTCAACACGTGTGTTCCGTTACCATCTGTGAACATGACCTGCTGAATCACACCGGGGCGTAGCTCGTACTCCCCAATAGATTCATTCGGAGTGGCGCTGTGAGGCTCTGTGAGGCTTTCGGCTGGTTCTTCTTGCACCGGGTTAGCGGCGGGCGGTTTAGGAGTCTCAGCGGGGCACTGAACGGGGGCGGGTTCAGATTCTGCTACCTGCTCTTCAGTAACAGGCTCGTTAGTTACCTGTTCCTCAGGGGTAACTTCTGGCGCGTTTTCCTTAGCGGGGGCATCAGACTCATCTGCACCCTGCCCCTGCGCGGTAACCATCTCGGCTAAGTCATTACCCAGCTCACTCTCAACAGGCTCCTCCTGAGGAGCCTCTTCTTTGGTGTCGCGCGAAAGGTTAATGTCTATGTAAGGAGACTTACGGGGCGGAATCTCAGTACCCTCACCCGTGTACTCGGAGCGGTAGACGGAACCGGAAGGAACCATAAGGTGCTCGTAGTAGCGAATCAGCCCGAGCTTCTCGTCGTACACAGCCTCGAATGGGATAGGGAGCGGGCAGGGCGGCGCTACAGGCGACAACTCTGCACTCCAGCCCTCACGCTTATTAGTGGACTTATACAAGCCACTGAAACCCTTATAAGGGGAGTATAGGGCGATGTATCGGGCGGCAACCTGGGCACCGTAGGTTCGCTGAATCCACACATAGTAATCCTGAACGGCGGTTGAACCGGCGGTAGGTTTCTGCTGGAAGGCAGTCTGCCAAGTGTACAGCTTATACGCCTTCAAGTTCTCACCCGTGAAATAAAACTCAGGCTTATACGGGCGGTTCGGGTAGCGCGTAAAGAACCCACCAGAGTTAGTAGACGGCGTAAGCGGAAGCTCGGATAGAAGCTCATCATACTCATCGTTACTGATGGTCTGAGAGAAAGCGTTACGGACAAGAGTGACACTCTTCTCCACGCTTGTTTTAGTGGTGTCCATGCTTGAGTGAATGAGGTCGCTCACCGCTTCAGCGGGAAGCCCCTGCCAGGAAAAGGACAAAGCGAGCGCTTCAGGGGAAACACGCCCACCGCAAGCACGCCCCACCGCCGCCATATTCATTACCTGCTTCCCCTCATCATAAAACTCGGGATTAGGGGTGTACTGGCTACGTGAGAAGCACTCAGCCTGATAATCCTCAAAAGAGAACACGTAAGGGCACTCAGGTGCAGGCGCATCACCCTTAGCGTACTTCTCAATATCCTTAGCAGTAACACGGCGGTCAAGGTAGAAAAGCGTCTCCGGCGTGAAAAGCGTGTAATAAACCAACAACTCATTCCTGACACGCATATCCTCCCAGCCACCCAACGTACCAATAAGGTAAGCAAGGTACTCCTTCGCTTCCCCAGTAAACGAAGGAGCCGACAAACCCGAACCGAGATACTCCCAATCCATACCCGTATCAATACCAAACTCCAACAGGTAACCCTTAGCACGAGCCCCATCAGTAGTGGTCGTGTACGGCGCGCGAGTATCAACAACATACGGGTACTTAGGAGACTTCTGAATACTATTCTTATACTTAGAACGCAAAGCCAAAATCTTATCGTAATGCGCACGAATATAACGGCGAATCTTCACAGGAGTACGCACATCATTCAGCGACTCAGCGATTTTAGCCTCAGAAAGACCAACGTAAGCGTAAAACTCAACCCACCGCTTCTCCGCATCCGTGAAATACGTGCTAGTAAGCGCCTCCGAGTGCTTAATCAGCTCCACAGAGTCACAGTCATGGTCAGTGTAAAAAAGGTCGGCAGGAATCTTCGCGCCGAACAATTGGGACGAAACGTGATGCACGTCGCCTTCTCCTTAAAGTAGGAAACAGCCCCACACAATTAAGCGGGATGACCCTCCAATTGTACCACCGCCACAAGGTAGAAAACCAAAAATAAGAGCTTCCGTAGGAACCCTTAGCGGGAAACTATAGAAGCTCTTAGAAAGTACCTCCCACAGGACTCGAACCTGCACCCTCGGCGTATGAAACCGGCGCTCTACCGTTGAGCTAAAGAGGCACATTATGTAAGCAAACCTTGCCAGTTTACTGTTGTGCGGATAGGGCGGGATTTGAACCCGCGGAACCCCGCTAAGGGCTCGCTGGTTTTCAAGACCAGTGCATTAAGCCGCTCTGCCACCTATCCAAAAGGCACCTAACCAACATTCGGTAAAAAGCCAACGAATTTTGCTTGAGAAAACCCGAAGAGGTTGGCTAGGTAAGCTGGGGTAACAGGATTCGAACCTGTATTACACGGTTCCAAAGACCGGCGTGTTGCCATTGCACTATACCCCAATATGTGAAGTGTGTGTATATGGAAATATATCACACCTCAAGTGTGGATGCAAAACTTAAAAATGATGCTCAAGTTTTGTGCGCTGGGATGCCAGGATTTGAACCTAGAGTTACGGAGTCAGAGTCCGTCGTGTTGCCGGTTACACCACATCCCAATATTTTGTTGAGCGCCCCCCCTCAGAAAGGGGTGTACTGAAAAGTTTAGCACATGTTGCTTATTGGACGCAAGTGTTGTGTTTATTATAGCTTCCCTAAACATGAAAGCAGTACCAATATGAGGTAAAACCCCTGGGGAAATACCTTAGATTGGTACTGCTTTCGTCTATTTTGTAATATTTCAAGAGCTTACAGTCGAACAGGTTCTAGGGAACCGTCGTATGCGAACACGGCGCGCCCTTGAATATCTTTAAGAACCCTCTCGGCTACAGGAATGGACTCGCTAACGCAAAGCTCGGAGACGGACTCAATATCGTTCTCGGTGAGGATAATAATTTTCCACAGCTCGGGCTTTGACCTGATAGCTGGATTCTTTGTCACGTCTTCCAGAACCAGGTACAGGCTGTCCCTGTCGTAGGCGGCTCGTTCTCTAACATGAAAATCTACCTTAGCTTTATTAGCGATAGGTTCTAAAGGGATGTCTCCTGTTTCTGATTGGACGGAAACGCCGGGCGCTACAATGACGCGGCGTGTGCCAGTGCACGGGTTGGAGTAGGTGAGGGTAACTACTGGGTACGAAGCCATAATATGTTTTCCTTAAAAAGGGGCGGGTGTTTTTAGGTGTTTCATATCATTTTACTCTTGTAACACCTCTGGAGCGGCAACTAGGTTACCTTGAGCCATTTGTCTTGAAAGCGGATACCGGAACCTACGGGGCGCTGGTTTACAGCTTTCCAGTAGGCGGTAACTACTTGTGGGCGGGGCGGGTCTACGCCCAGTACTAGGACGAGGTTGCATGGTTCGGGGGGCGCTCCTTTTTCGGGTGCTACCGTTTTCACGAGGGTTTCGGAGCGGATACTGATGGAGCGCCCGTCTGTGCGTTTGTCGTCGTGTTCTGTTACGGAGTATGTTCCGGGCGTGTAGCTGTGCAGGGTGAGGGCAATATCCTCAGCGGTCAGTTCAGCGAGGTCACCTGTGTGTAGCTTGTCGTGTACGTGCTTGCTGATTTGTAGGTTACCCAGGTCGATGCTCTTAACGTATTGGTGGAACCTGTTCAGGCTTGCTTCGTCCATTTGTTCGGCGGTAATTTGACGCTGACCCTTGGTGAGGCGCGCCCAGTGGGGGCGTGTCCCGTGTTTGCGTGCTACGCGGCGTTTCTGCTCCCACAGAGCTTCAATGATGGGGACGTCCCATACGAGCCCGTTCTTTTCTGCTTCTTTCTTCTCGGTTTCAATTTCGCGCTGTAGTTTCCTTTTCACATTGGGGGGTGTGTTTGGGTTTTTGATTTTTTGTCCACGGGTTGTGATGTAGCGTGCGCGATTGAGGAAGAGCCTCTGCTTCTCTAGCTCTTCTAAGTATTCATCTTCCGTCTGTGGCTCTTGGGTACGTGGTGCGGGTAGGACGTAGGAGCGCCCGTTAGCGCCTGCGACGCGCTTATCACCCTCCGCTAGAGTGTGTCCTAGTTTCACTTTGGGTTTTGGTTTAGTGGGGGCGGCAGGTTTAGGTGCTGGCTTTAGAGGTGTGGAGCTTACAGGGTTGGCGGGTTCTTTCTGTTGTTGCTGTTCCGCTTTCTCAAGGGCTTTTTTCGCGAGGCGCTCTTCACGGCTCTGGTTCTTCTTGTACGAAATATCCTCAGCTTCGAGGATGACTTCCGCCTGTGAGCCATGAACATTACCTTTGAAGCGGCAACTGTCGGGTGTCGCCGCATCACACGGCATGGGGCGCCCAAAGTTATTGACATGGTGCGTGTGCTTGCAAGGCTGTGGGGTGTTTGATTCGGTCATATTTTTTCTCTTTATATAAAGTTTATGTTTCTGTACCTGGAGTATATCTATCTCTGGGGATGGGTAGAGCCCCTAGCCTATATGTGTGGGGTTGGCTAGGGGCTCTGTATTGGGTGTGAGCCAGGTGGGTGTTAAAGGCGGTGGTGTTTGTGCCTTTAGGGTGTGGTGCCTGGCTCTATGTGGGAAGAGATGGTAAGGAGGAACTCTCTTCCTTTGTCGAGCTGGATTATGCGTTATCCGTTTACTACTATAGCAGGGTCACTTTTTGGGTTGCAACACGAAAATAGGTGTTTCATATCACGCTGGTTTTCGGGGTTTCTTGCTGAAACTCGGTATTTTCGGGGTTTTGTCGGGTTTTCTGTGGTAGAATTTTCGTGTAACCCGCCGGTTCCAGGTTTTTCTGGGGTGGGCTTACGGTTTTATTGTTACCCCACAGATTGAGGTATTTTTTATGTCTACCGCTAACTGGTACAACACTGTTCACTCTGCCGCTGAGAAGGCAGGTATTGAGCTGTCTAAGAGTAAGTCCGAGGCTTTTGCGCGTCACCTGGCGGATGCTCTGCATGCGACTCTGAGCTCCGGCGAGGATGTTTCTATTCAGAAGGTTGCTACCTTTAAGGTTGAGGTTGCTCCTCCGTCTATGGTTCGTGCAGGACTTGGTTCTACTGAACTGAAGCCGAAGGATGCACACAAGGTTGTGAAGATTTCGCAGTCTGGCACCCTCAAGAAGGATGTGGCGGCTCTGCCTGTTTCTAAGGCGGAGGAGAAGGAAGCTATCGCGAAGAAGAAGGAGCGTCAGGCGAAGGACGCTAAGAAGTAAACTTCCTTTACTTGTGTTGCTGTGAGGCGGTGAGGCTCCCGATGTTGTGGGTGTTTCGCCGCCTCACTCTCACCTTGCAAGGAAACCTGTTGAGTAAGTTTTTGATTAGTTTTAGGAAGGTTCTGTAAATGGCTGTGCATAAGCGTAAGGCATTTAAGGCTGGGGAGCCGGTAGAGTTCTCCTTTAAGAACGGTAATGTTCTTATGGTTTCACCGGCGGGTGGCGATATTCATGGTGCTTTCATTGAAGCACTGGAAGCCGCTCCATCTGGTCGTGGTGAGGATGCCACGTTTGCGTCCGTTATTTTGGAGCCGACTAAGATTATGACGCTTTTCTCTAAGGCGGTTCTTGCTACAGGTTTCACTCAGGCTGATTTGAAAGCTATTGCGGAACGTAATGGGCTTGTGCGTGATTCTTTGAAAACGGCTGATATTACGGGCGGCGCACCGTGGGGTAACCCCACACGTAAGCCCGTTAAGGAACCGTACACGGTCACAGACAGGTACGGGGATAAGGTTACCGTCTCCCCTGTTGATGAGTATCCTGGGCTTATTTATCTGCATTTCGTGAGCGGTGAGGACGAGGCTAAGCTGATGGTTCCGCCTGATTTGCTGATGATGCTTTTTGCGGAGTGTACCCGTGTTGTGAATTTCACAGCGCAGGAGATGCGTGAGCTGACTTTTAAGTCGGGTGAGATTCTTGCGCCTGCCGTTCAGGTGGGTAGGGCTGAGCGTCGCGCGATGGGTTTACGTAAGGGGGCGCGTATCCGCCCCGTACACACGTCCCGCACTAATGTTGCGTCTCAGTTCCCCGCCTCTGCCCCACATGCGCGCCCCACAGTTGCTCTAGGGGCGACTTTTAGCGAGCAGGCGGGTAAGACTGCCTCCGGTTCTGCGTTCATGCGTTAAAACGGTTTTTAATCTTTTGGAAAGGAAAAATGGAAATGGTAACGAACCAAGTCGAGCACACGGAAATTATTAGCCTGCATGTTCCTGATATTGCGGCGTTCACTAAGTATGTGAGCTCTGATTGTGCGTCTACAACGTGGGGCACTTATGTTCGTCGTCTTTATAAGACTTTAGGTTTCCCGGATGGGTTGCCTATTCCGCGCCAGCCGGAGGTTGGGTCTTTCGCGCATAGTGGTTTGGCTCCTGTGTTGTGGCATAAAGCCGCCATCCGCTCTAACGCTTACGCCCCGATTCTGATGCTTATCGGTGTAGAAGGTGAGACTTCTTCCAGTGCTGTAGCTAAGCTTAGGGAAGCGCACGCGGAGGCGCACGGTCACGCTCTAGCCCCTGTTTTCACTCATGGTGTGCGTAAGTTCACGGCTGTACAGCAGGCTACACTGGAGCTTCTTGCATCTGAGGCTATGGGTGAGGTTGTTGAACAGCTGGGCGTAGATGCGTTCTTAAAGTTTTTGCCTGCGGGTGATTTTGTGGACGTGTATGGTCGCGCTGATTTGGAACGTCTCATTAACGACGGCGGGCTTGCGTCTGTTGTTCCTACGAAGCCGTCGGAGGTTGCCGACTCTGTTTTGGGGGCGGCTATGATTGATGCTTACGACGCGCTAGATGAGGCTTTGGTTTCCGCTTTGGCGTTACCTGAGTCTGTAGCGCGTGTAGCGTGGGTTCTTTCCCACGATGTTTCGGATTGGAATAGCGCAGACGCACCTGTATCTGTAGCGCATCTTACGCCCGATGAGTCGCCTGCTATGGTCACTGATTCGGAGCATAGCTTCGAGGACGTGTGCCTGTTCTAGAGCGCTTCCTTTTGATAAGCGCCGGAGCATAATTTTAGGGGAGTCACCTCATAGTTCGAGGTGGCTCCCCTGTTTTTGTTTGTTTGAGAGGTTCCCGTTAGAGGGGCTGACCAGCAATAAGCTCCTCAACTGTGGGTACGGTAGCAATATCATCCGTTCCATGTAGCGCGTAAGCTACCTGTAGACGCTTCTTATCCGGCTCGTACAATGCCCACCTATCCGCTTCATATAGCCAGGACGCTTTACGGCGGGTACCCTCCAGATGGTTTGCCCATTCAGCGGCAAGCTGGCGAGGATACTCCGGCGGTACGCCGTGCCCGTAAAGCATACCGGGGAGCTCGCCGTAGAACTCGTCGGTGTCCGTTGTGTATAGGTCTACAATGATGTCGTACCCGCCGGTTTCGTTTGGGGTGGGTGTAGCGTCTGCGATACCTACAGATAGGCGCGTGATAACGTTGTGTTCCAGAATATCGGCGGGGATTTCCTCGGGGATAGCTACGGTGAGGTACAGGTAAGCGGGTGTAGTGGGCAACGGGGTACGCCTTTCAAACGTGAGTTAGGAATGAGAAAAGCGGGAGACTGTAGAAGGTGTTTTGATTCCTTCTAGCCTCCCGCTTTTCCTATAGCGCAAGTTACCCCGCTGGTGGGGTGTGTTTAGTTTAGTCGGTTACGTAGAGTGAGTTGTTAGGTACCCAACCATTGAGGGCGTGCAGGCGTGCCCAGTCGAGCGGGCTGATACGGTTATCAACCATGTAGCTTGCGGTGAACTGGGCGTTGATAAACTCGTCGTTGGTGGGCTTAGTGTGAGCGGCAGGCTCTACAACATCGAGGACGGTTACCTCGTTGCCGTTGAATCGGGAGCGGAACGCAGTGTGGCGGATAGTGATGAAGTTGCCGCCGAGCGCGCCACGTCGGATGTTCCACTCTTCACGGCTCATCAGGTTACGTTCCTTAGCGTTGTAAGAGATGACGGGGCGCAGATACACGGTGTCCCCTTCAATCTTCCACACGATAGCGTCTACAGTAGTGTCCCAAAGCTGGGTTTCGTGCCAGCCGCTGGTGGTATCAGGGTGTACCTGTACGGTGACACGCGCACCGATGGTGTAGTTATGACCATTAAGGCGGGTGCGGTATGCGCCTGCGCCAATGTGCTGGGTGTTTACCGCTCGAATCTTAACAGCAATGTCGGTGCTGGAGATGTACGGCGGGAACTGATAAGAGTCATCCTTCAGCTCTTCCTCAGTCATTCCGAGATGGTAAGCGACTTCGCTGGCGTTGAAGCCGAGCTCTTCAAGGTCTGCGAGGATGGTTTCCTTGGTTACGCCCTTGAGCTTACTGATACGTCCGGCAATTTTTGCGGTGCTTGCGGGGATGTTCGGGTTTTCGAGGGTGATGAGGGGGGTGAGGTTTTCCGACATTGTGGCGGTGTTTCCTTTCAATTTATTTCTTACAGTTTCGCGTGCCCAGCATGAGGGTGAGGGCACTCTATATTTATCTTACCACATGTTTGGGCTTGTAGCAATTTTCTCGGGTGTTCACGTGTTGCCGGTGTTCTATATAATGAAAGTGTTAGTTATCGCGCACCCCTTTTGGAGGGTGGTCACTGAGGCTTAGGTGGTTGCAGAGCATGTTAGATTTTTCGGGTCGTATGACTATTATAACTCTGGTTGAGGTTTCCCTTATTGGTTACGGGGGTGCGCAGGTTAAGGAGTCGGCTAAGATTTACCGTCTTCTCGCTTTAGTGGACGGTACAGGGAATAAAGCGCCGTCTACGCCCGTAATTACTCAACAGGGGTTCCAGTTCCCGGTGGAGATGAAGGATGGTTCTTATGGGGCTATTGGTGGGCGTGTGATTACGAAGGTTGTTCATAATGAGCGGGTAGCCCCGAGCGTGCGGAACGTTTTTAATCGAACTACTGAGGAGGAGCGTATCTCTTTAGCGGTAAGTCGGGGTATTACATCCGCAAGTATTGCTGTTGTGAAGGAAGCGGCTATTTTACCCGAGGGTGTGGAGATACACACTCTAGTGTCGGGACTGTTTAATGAGCTGGGTGTGCGAGATGAGTTTCAGGTAGAGGGCTGGGTTTCGCTCGTTAAGGCTGTAAGCGGCTCTGTCGCGTCTTTAGCCTCTGAAACCATTAGTTGCCCAGGGTTGGACGGTAAAGCCTGTACAGACCCCACCTATGACCACGTGTCGGATATTGTGGGTGCTTGCGCCTGGGTTACTGAAAGCTTGTAGATGCGCATGTAAAGAAAAGCCCCGTAGTTAGAATGAATATTTTCTAACTACGGGGCTTTTCTCACTGTGCTAGTAAGAATAGGTGGCGCTTATTCGTCAGCGGTGTTGTGCTTCGGCTGAACCGAGGTGACGTAATTCTTAGCCAGGGCATTAACCAGCTCCTTCTGAGTGGTCAAAGCGGCAAGGAACGCCGTCTGCACATTCTCAGTTAGCACAGAGATGCCGGTTACGGTGGGTGCTTCCTTGAGGAGCTCCTCATTGTTTTCCGCCCAGTTGCGACTACTAGAGATGAGGTTGCGCAAAGGCACCTCGTGCTCTGTTACGAAGTTACGCACAAACTTGAGCACAGCCTCACTGTTCACAATCCATTCACTAGCCGCCGTTCCGCTGTGTAGACCACCATCTAGCATCACATCAATGCCGCCGATACGCTTATCGGGTGCGGATTCCAGAATGGTGAAAGTAGCTACAGGTGCGCCGTTAAGGTAGCGGCTACTGGTCACCTTGAACGAGCGAGGCATGAACTTAAAACGGGTGCCGTGAATGTACGTATCAGGCTTACGGTGACCGTCGTCGGTGAAACGTTTACGGTCGGTTACGAGCACGGTTACCGAGGGGGCTTCCTGGCTTTCGCCGGGCGCGGTTTCGGTTACCGTGAAAAGGTAGGGAGATTCAGTAGTGGACATTGCCTTCTCCTTCTCGGTTGAGTGGTGTTTCTGTACATTACCTGTTTCGACGTAGAATCCGGGGGATAAGGTAGAGGGGCATCCCAATATATCATGGGGTGCCCCTCATGTTGGAAAAATGTGGTACACCTTACGGGTTGATAATCACGTAGGTTACGCAGGGAGTCTGTACGAATACAGTGAGTACTTCTCGGAGGCTGTTACCGAGAGCTTCACGCCCCTTGTAATCGGTGAGCTTGCGGTTGCCGTATGCGTGCCAGCGCCCGGTACCTGGGCGGTTGGCGGCTTCCATGTTGCGCTGGATAGACCCGACAGGAGTACCGTTATGGTCTACAATGTGGTACATGTTCTTGTTGATGCGTCGGGTGCTGTAGCCGTCAATTTTCATCGGGTATCTCCTTTCGGGGCTAGTTTACGGTGTAGGGGGTGGTGTACTTGGCGTACTGCTGGTAGAGGTTTTTCAGGATTTCCTGGTATTCCTCTACTTTGGTTTCTACTTCCTGAAGGTTCTTCAAGAAGGTTTCGTAAGTGTGTCGTGCTTTCGCGAGGGTTTCTACGGCGATAGTGGTTGCGCCCTTCAGGGCTTCCTGAAGGGTTGCTTTTGCTTTTGCGGTTCGGGTTGCCCAGTATGCTACACGTGCCTTGAAGTAGTTGCACACGCTTTCGTAGTGTGCGACCTCGTTGTTTAGGTTGGTTTCGGTGGCGATACCGCGCTTGATGTGTTCATACTGGGTGTTCATGTGGGGTAACCTTTCGTAGAGTTGTTGGTGGGGCTCCTCTCAACCAACAACTCTATACTACCACATGTTTTTAATGATTTGCAAGCTTTGGGGTGCTACTCGGTGCGCAACAGCACCCCAAAGCCGCCTAGACCGTATTCTTCCTGTAGTTTCCGCTCCATAAAGCTCAAAGCTTTTTCATCTTCGGGATGCCTGTGAGTAAAGACTGTTTCCATATCTGATACACTTTCCGAAAGCTGAGCCAGTAGCGTGTCCCGTATCTGACCTACTGAAATTGACTCAAAAATAGTGCCCCTAGCCGTATCCACTAGAGCGGGGTTCGATTTAATGAAGTACGCCATAGCCAAATCACTACCCAGGAAAAGATGCGGCAAAAACAACCCACAAACACAGGTCTTAGCAGGGTGTACGTTCGGAGCTAAGCAGAACCGAGACACGCCGTGAAGTTGCTTGCGGACAGCGTGAACCATCTTTTTAGCACTATTTATAAGGTCGTCATCATCACGATAATAGGTTTTCTCGTTAATCTCTTGGATTTCTTTAGCCCAGTACCGTAGCGCAAAAACCTTCCAATATGTCACCGGGTTACCCGCTTCATCGTCGTCGTACCACTCAGCAAGAAGTAAGTCCTTGTCTTTTACAGGTGCGCTTTCACGGTCATACAGCTCAATAGCTACACCGCCCCAAAAAGTGCATCGTGACATTCCAATAGTGCCCGACACATCAATAGACTCATTATGTAGAGTGTTATTGAAAGAGCAGTTAGCCGTAACAATATCACCCGCAAGGTTCAAAGAGGCGTTACTGATTTCAAGGTTCATATGGTAGCCACCCTCAAGGGAAGCCACCTCGCCGGACGCAAGGCGCGCACCACCGTTAATAAGCGCCGTATCCTTCGCCTTAAAAACACTACCCTTAGTAACGTCCAGGAAGAACTGCTGGCGCGTAGTGTTTTCCACCTGAATAGGGGAGCTCATAGATTATATTTTCCCTTCTATATGTTCCTGCTGGTTAATAATATGACTTAGCTCCATAGGGAGCGTGCGTGCTGTACGCCGTGCTTCTTGAACCGCGCATCTAGCTTCTTCTCCCCGAGATAAGCGATTCGGTGGATACGTTTCCGCATCTCCTCATCTGTCACCTTCTTAGAATCTAGGACACGCTTGTTAAGGGCATCCTCAAGCATTGTGGGAGTAACCCCCTGAAATGTTGAGGGAAGATTAGCGGCGCGTTCCTTATGTACCAACTGATAGTATGCGATAGCCAAAGGGTCAGCCTCCATAAGCAGAGAGTAATAAAGAGCGCAGAGGCAACTAGAGCGCTCGTGAATATCCATGAAAGCACAAAACTGACGAATTTCATGCCCACTAGCAATAAGCTTAGCCGCCAAATTACGAGAAGCTTCCCACAACTTAAACCGGGTAGCGCCACCGATTCCCTGCGCAAAGAAAATGTCCGGCTGATAAGAGGCGTAAGCTTCCTGAAGAATCACGGTATCCGACTTACCATCATTAGCCACAATATTCACGCCAAGGTTACCGTTTAGAGTCACGTCCACATAGGTTCCCACCCCACGAAGATGGAAACTATCAACCTTACGCACCGGCTTACCCGCTACAGCTTTAGGGGTGAAAGTGCTAGACAAGGTATGCACGTCTCCATCAATGAGCATAGATGCTTGGTCGCGCCTATACGCATGACTGCCATACCAGCCCACACGCAGGCACTCATGGGAGCCGCCTCTGATAGTAATGTTACAGACCGTAGATGGGAGGACGTCAGAATCTTTCACGGCTGTGTTTTTGAATGTTACGGTGCCGTGCGCGTCTTCCAGCTTCACATGCACCCCTTTAAGGGTGTCGTCATCAATCTTACTGTTCTCGATAATGAGGTTCTGACGCTGGGTAGACATGGCTATTTTTCCTTCCTAGATAAGTGTTTCCACAGAAAAATTATACCACATGTGCCGCCTACAAATAGTTTTAAACGGTACATGTGGTACAAGTGTATTGAATTATATCCAGGGCAGGTTACGGGGCGCGCCAGAGCATCTTAGGCTCCTTAATACCAGCTGTCTTGAGGAACTTCTCAAACCGGGCAGGCGTAACACGACGCACAACCTTCACCGGCTCCTCCATTCTGCCTCGCTGATACCTGTAGCGTACTCGTTCAACATCACGTGCCAGAACCAGCTGATTAAGCGCATCTTCAAGTTGCGTGTTAGTAACGCCAACCACGCTAATCGCGTCCAGCTCCCGTGTATGCGCTCCCGCCTTTATAAAATACTGTAACGCCAGATGGTTCATCTCGAGTAGTAGTGGGTAGTAGAGCGCGCACCGGCAGTTAGGGCGGTCGTGAATATCCTTGAACGCACAGAACTGGTTAATCATGCAACCACTATTGAGAACCTGCTGAGCGGCGTTTACAGTGTTCCGATACACGTCTTCGGTGTCATCTTTGTGGAAATTATCTACTAGTTGCCACAGGCTGTAATCAGCTTCGACGTAATGGAGGATAATCTCAGGTACTTCCTGCGGGTAGCCTAGTTCCCTAAGATTCTTCAAGGAAGCGGGGTGTACATCCATGAGGTGCCCTAAGGGGATACGTTTTTTGGTTTCAAGGTCAAAACCTACGTTACCCCAGATACGCACTCTACTCATGCTCCAGGTTCCACGCAGATGAATATTTAGTCGTGATGCGTCACGCGCACAGGCGTGGGTTATATTCGCCGCTGAGATGATGTCCGACTTGAAACAGCTTACATTATCGCCAATATCTACACGAAAGATTTTTGAGCTTCCCTCTTTAACCTCGTCGGGGGTGTTGTAGCTGTTATTTCTTAGCTTGGGGTGCGCGTCAGATTCAGGCGCACTAACATGGACGGAGGTTAGAAGATGCGCCCCACCTCTTAACGTTATCTCTGTGTTCTCATAGCCACCCAAGTATGTTGTGTTTGTGACGGCGGCACCCGTAACTTCAACTGTGCCTTCACCATATACGGGCACATCAGGTATTTCACCAATGCAGTCAGCGAACGTGTATTTAGAGTGGGACATGCGGTTCCTTTCAGTACTTGAAGAGCTTCAATCTTCTTTACTGAAATAATACCACATGTCCCTCTCTTTTTAGGTTATTGAACGTTACTAGGGAAGCTACGGGGCGCGCCAGAGCAAGGAAGCTTTTTCAACGCCCACTTCCTTGAGGAACTTATCAAACCGTACCCGAGTAACTTTCCTGACGGCTTTAGTTTCCGCAGGGGCATCAAATATCTCTGTACCATACTCGGTGTGGGTAAGCTTCACGGGGCGCTTCGAGATAGCGGTGTTTAGCGTGTCCTCAACTTGCGCACGCGGGATGCTGTTATACAGCTCTGATACGTACTGCTTCGTATGTACACCAGCATCCAAGAAATACATCAAAGCTAGAGGATTAAGCTCAAGCAGTAGCGGGTAGTAGAGCGCACATCGACAGCTGGGGCGGTAATGTGCGTCCTTGAAAGCGCAGAACTGGTTAATCGTGCAACCACTCTCGAGAACCTGCTGGGCGGCTTTCAGCGTGTGACAGTAGACCTTCTCTACAGCGTCCCTCTCTGTGTCAAGGTAGGTGACTAACTGCCATAGGCTGTAGTCGGGTTGAACATCGTTGAAAATCACCTCGGGCACTTTTTCAGGGTAGCCATCCACTAAAAGGTACACCGGACTTTCATCGTCTGGGCGCTTCATTAAGTTATTTAGGGTGATTTCGTTTGCTGTTTCCAAATCAAACCCCAGGTTTCCCCAAAGTTGCGTGTCGCGCATACTCCAGGTTCCACGCAGGTGTAAGTTCAGGTGTGAAGCGTCATGCATGAAAGAGCCAGAGTACTCCTGGTTCGAGTAAACATATGCGGCATAAGTGCAGATATTTCCGCTAATATCTACCTCAAAAAATTTACCGCTATCTTCGGGCTTGTTGTAACGCCTATTAAGCTGGTCAGGTGGAATAACGTAGTTGTGAGCTCCCATCATGACTCTGAACATGATATGTGCGCCGCCTGTTACCGTTATTTTTGTCATTCTTGCGCAACCAAATTCAGAGGTTGAGTTTAGTACAGCATTTCTGACGGTGACGGTACCATCGCCAAAAGGGGACTTCCTGGGGGTACTTCCGCCTTTGCAATTGATGTAGTTGTAGTAAACGGGGGACATGTGTTTCCTTTCAATATTCAAAGCATGGGGGGGTATTATTCAGTATCCGGGGCGCGCCACAACACGGACGCATCAGTGATACCTACACTCTTTAAGAACGCCATGAAACGCGGCTTAGAAAATTTACGCACAAAATCTGACGGGTGCATGTCAGAGCCTTCTAGAGCGTGATAATTGTACCCGCTCCCCTGATGGGCTAGAACAGTTTTGTCGAGAGAATCTTCAACCATCCGAATAGGGATACTCGATAAACTTTCAGGCGCATACTGCCTAGTATGTTCAGCCGCTTGCAAGAAATAGGTAAGTGCCAGGAGGTTGCGTTCAAACAGTAGGGGGTAGTAGAGGGCGCAACGGCAATGCGGGTTAGCGTGGATGTCCTTGAAAGCGCAGAACTGGTTGATGGTACAGCCGCTTTGGAGAACCTGCCGTGCAACCCCTAGAGTCTGGGTAAAGACTTCGTTGCGCTCGCGGGGCGAGAACTGGTTCATGAGATACCACAGATTGTAGCTTGCGTGCCCTCGTTTAAGAATTATCTGCGGCACCATGTCTGGCGCGCCGTTACCCTTTAAATGGTTAATAGTTTCCAGCGGCATATTTAACATATTCTCTACGGGTTCCACTTTATCTGTTTCAAGGTCAAACCCAAGGTTTCCCCAGAGATGGACATTCATCATACTCCAGGTGCCCCGTATATGAAGGTTCACGCTGGCTGTGTCATAAACATCGTCGCCATGTCCGCTCCGTGTTGGCTCACCAATAGCCGCATGGTAAGTGTGGATATTACCTTCAATTTCTACACGCACCGGCTTCTCGCTGTAGGTCACGCAGTCTGTAGGGGCGTACCAGTCGCGGGCTTTAGTGAACACAACACTATCACGGAAGCCTGTGAGAGCGTCTATACCGATGTGTGAGCCACCCTCGATGGAGAGGGTAGAGTGTTCGTGTGCCGTTAATCTGGTGCCAAAGGTTAAAGTGGTATTTTTGACTGCGATAGCGCCTTTCCCGTTCATGTGTACAATAGTTGGGTCGTATTTACAGTTAGTCAGGGTATGGTTACGGTTGCTCATTCATGTATTCCTTTCGTCTATTTACTAACGTTAGAGTGTTGCTAATGGTGCTTTAACTTTGTGACACCCACACACTCGCCGGGTCAGCGTCTGGGCTCCATAGGGCTTCTATGTTACTAACCCCAAACTGCAACATATGCTTCGTGAAGCTTTCCTTAGTTAGAGCGTTCGCTACCGCGTATTCTGCAATTTCATCTCGTGTCATGTAGGTTTGTTCGAGAGTGCGGAGCTTTTCCTCTAGGAGGTCTTCTAGCGTCCGCACGGGGACGGTCTGTAAAGGTAGAGGCTCATACTGTTCCAAGTTGGGGGTAGCGCGAAGATAGTAAGCGGTCGCGATAACGTCACCTGTGATAAGTAACCCATGATACAGGGCACACCGGCAGTTAGGGCGAGTATGAATATCTTTATAGGCGCAGAATTGACGTATCTCTGTTGCTTTGTTCAGAACATTGCATGCGACTTCAAAAGCATCGATAAGGTAAATGTTCTTAGCTCTTTCCAACGTGAAGTTGAAGAAATGGGATAGCTGGTAGCTGACGAGCATAGCTCTAAAGATTACATGCGGGATAGGCGTATCCGGTGTAGTTTTATCAGCTGTCCAAGCTTCCGAGGCTTGGTATTCGAGGTAGTGTTCTAGATGCTGTGTGTCCATTTCAACCACGTCGAAGTCTAACCCCAGGTTCCCGATAAAACCCGCCCCTGACGCACCCCAAAAACCTCGCAGGGATATGGAAGAGGCATCACGCGGGGTGGCTCGGGGCATTGAAAGATTGTGTGTAAAAACATTGCCCGTAATTTCGATTTGAGCCGCGCCGTCTACAGGCGCGCCAGCACGGATACGCGGGTTTACGTGAACACCGCCCTGAATACGAACCTTACCGTCGCCTTTAACCAGGATTTGAGGTTCATCACGTGCTCGTGTGATGCTGAGGGTCGCCCCATCTAATGTGAAAGCGTCAGGATTCTCAATGTCAATTACATCATCCCACGTGATGCCGTCGGCAAGGTTTATAGTAGCAGGCTGAGCCATTTGAGAGCGCTTCCTTTCTTCTTCATGTAGTGTCTATAGGTTAGATTGGTTAAAAAACATTGTGGGCGCATTAATTCCGTAGGTCTGCAGTTTGTTTTTTAGGTCACTCTGATAAGCGGTAGCTTGACGGTTCCTTGAATGATAATTATCGACAAGGGTCTTATTTAGCACTTGTTCGGTAATGTCTTTTGACACAGCTTCTACGGTTACGGGGAGGAGGTCAGACAGGTGCGGTGTCATCCTCATATAGTAGGACAGTGCGACGTCATCACCCAAGAGAAGTAGAGGGTAGTAAAACCCGCAACGACACGATTCCTTGATGTGAACGTCTGGGATAGCACAGAACTGTTTCACATTGTAGGCACCATCTAGGAGGGTCATTGTGACCTTTAAAGAGTCCCAGAAAACGTCGTGTGTTACTTCATTGCACTTCAAGGTGTATTCAAGATATTCCCGCAGGTGCCCTCGGTATTCACCTTTAAAGATTTCCTCGTTATTCAGCGCGTCAATGTTAGCGGCTAAGCTACCTGAGAAAGTGGCATTTTGGAGTTTCCAAGAGCCTGCAAGCGCTATCCTGCCGTCGGCATTAATATCCACTTTTCGGGTGTGAACATTGCCCTCAATACGAATATTGTTAGCCGGGTTATCTGCGTAGGCGGTAGCCACTAACATATAGTGAGTACCGCCTCTAATGAAGATATTCCCTGTGTGTGTTTCAATACAAGACGCGGAGATATTTGTATCTTTTAGTGTTATGTGTGCTGAATTTATCGCCCCACCATATGTGTAGTTGTCTATTACTAGATTTTCAGAGGTGACGTTTGGGCTCGCCAAAAGCATTTGGTTAGTGGTCACTACGGGTTCCTTTTAGTAGTAAGTAATAATGTTGTGTATGGGGTGGCACCTATAAGAGACACAACCCCATACACAACATTGTACCACATGTTTTAACTATCGCCTGGGATTCTACTTCCCCTTGTACTCCTCTAACACATGTGCGCCGCCGTCAGGGTGGTCACTCCAGAACAGGTTGATGTTCTCTACACCGTATTTCTTGACGGCTGATTCAAACCGACCTGCCGAAACATACCGCACCTTAACTGCGCCCGTTACAGGGGTAAGGGAGAATAGCTTCTCCCGCAAAGCATCTTCGAGCATACTTTCAGAGATAGCTTGTAGAGGCTCCGGCTCTAGATGAGCTAGAACGGGGTTGTGGCGCAGATAGTACGCAATAGCTAGAGGCTCACGAATAAGTAGCAAGCTGTAGTATAAACCACAGCGACAAGAGTCATCCTTGTGCGTATCCATAAGCGCACAGAACTGGTGAACAGTGGCACCTGACTTTAGAAGCTTCTGGCTAAGGGTAAGGGATTCTACGAAAACAGAATCCCTTTCGTCAGGTGTTCCAGTAGTGATTAGCTCTTCAAGGTTGAATGCCAGCCGGACGTTACGCATAACAATTGCGGGCGTATCATCCTGGAACCAGCCCGGCACTGACCCGGTTCCGTAGGATGTGGTTTCCTTGTGCGCTGGCGCGGTCATATTGATTCCCAGGTTACCCCAAAGCTTCACCTTGTAAGCCGACCAGGAGCCCTGTAGTTTCATGTTGTGTCGCCTGCGGTTTAGAGGCGTGCTCCCTTGACAGACACTAGGCGTGATAACTAGTTCCTCAGAGTTTACGTTACCAATAATGTTGATGGTAGCGGGATTATTTACGCTTTCGTGTGGGATAAAACCGGCGTAGGTGCAAACCGTCAGACCTTTATGGGTTCCACCATCAATATTTAGGGTGGCGTTATCATTAACGGTGATAGCTCCCCACCAGCCTTCGATACCTCTAAGGAGGGTTGTGTTCCTGAAGTTGATTCGTCCGTTGCCAATTCCCTTGATTACCTCTTTCATGTCACGAGGAGGCTCTAGCACGGCGTTAATTACTGTGATGTTCGGGTTATCAAACATGGTCATTCTTCCCTTTCCGTAGTAGGTAATTAGTCGCTGAGGACAAGCATCTCAGGGGCGCTAATTCCGTAGTGTGTGAGGGTTTCCTTTAGGTTGCTACTTATAGATTTGCCGCCACCGTCGTCTGTGTTATAAAAATTGTAAAAAATCTTATTAAACAGGGCGTTTAGCTCATCCTCAAGGAAACCTTTAGGCAGAGAACTAACAGCATGAGGTACACACTCGGATAGGCTAGGGTTTGCCAGCATATAGTAGAGCACAGCCAAATCCTCACCAATAAGCATTAGCGGGTAATAGAGTCCACAGCGACACGTCTCAAAAGCGTGTACCTCCGGCGCTACACAGAACTGGTGAACCTTGTAAGCGCCCTCTAGGAGCGCCTGTGTAGCGTAACTAGAGTCGTAGAAAAGCATGCTTGAGATATGCCCGCCCCTCCATGCTTCTTGAACGTCTTCCTTGGGGGCGTAATAGTGCTCTTCCGTGTATGTTTCTTTACTGTCTAGGGACTCAACGTTAGCCGACAAACTCCCTGTGAAGCAGGCACCGTCGAGTTTCCAAGAACCCTTTAGAGTGAGGTTACAGCGAGGGTTAATGGTCACACTCTTTGTGTGAATATCCCCCTCAATATGCACATTGACGGTACCGTCGGGGACGTAGGTGGTAATTTTCAGGTCGTCATGAGTTCCACCAATAACCGTAATATCTCCCGTGTATGCCCCGATTGAGGAGCGGGCAATGTTCGTGTTACACAGGGTCACACGTGATGTGTCTTCGGCGTAGCAGTTAGATGCGTCGTCAATAGTCAGGTTTTCGGTTATAAAGCGTGGGTCTTTGAGGTAACGTTTGTTGTTAGGCATGATGTTCACCTTTCAGGTATAAAAATTAAAATCTAAACCCATAGTACCACATGTTTTAGCGATTGCCGCGAGAAACTGTGGAGTAGGAATGTGAAGCAGATAGTGGTAGGGGCGGAGAACCGCCCTGATTCCCCAGCCCCTACCACTTCATTCTGTGTAAGCTCTTTTTATTTCGAGTCTTCAACTACACGCTCGATAGCGCGCGCTACACCATCCTCAAGCCCCTTCTTATCCTCCGAATAAACATACTCGTCGTATGTACCCTTTGGGATGTGGATATAGGCGCGGTCACGGGTCTTCCAAACGTTCCTATGAAAACATGGAGGGATACCCCAGCCAGAATACTCACACATACTTTCCTTACCGTCACGGTAACTGTCTAGTGCGTCAAACACCTGCTGATGCACCACATAGGGCTTCTCCCCAGCCTTGAGGTCGTCAATAATGTGAACCTCTTTCTCTTTATCGGCTGGGTGGTAGTTCTCAAACGCCTTCGAGCCTGTGGGGGTTTGCTCTGACCAGCTAAATTTCAACTCGTCAGCGCTGGCATAAACTTTCTTAGTCACCCTGCCCTCTAGTTTGAAACGTGCTGGCGTGTCCCCGTACCCGCCACTATCGGTAACATAGAGCGCTTTCTCACTATGATGCGCAATATATGAAGCAGGAGCCGACGTGAAAGCTAAAGAGCCAGCACCAAAAACAGTGATAAGAACTATCGCAACAGTGCCTAAAGCGACTTGAACAGGAAGTACCGTCGGATGCGTTTCGTAGTGGTCAATGAAAAGAATCGCCACGACGAAACCGCCAATAAGAAGCACCGCCCCGAGCCAGAAAGCACCCAATGAAGCGAAAATGAGAAACAAACAACCGTAGATAATATATCCGAGCCCCAAGTGGGCAACAAGGAACATTTCTCGCGTGTCATCTTTATACTGGGCTATCAGCTCATCAGGCATCCAACTCTCAATAAGCTCTGTGTCGTACCGCTCCCAGAACCAGTTATGCCTACTAAGCAAAGCGTCAAGCTCTGCCTTAGCCGCCTGGTCACCATTCTCGCTTCGCGCTTCCAGTAGCTCACGGTGAGCGGCTATCTTCTCTAAAGCTTTCACCTTAGCTTTACGGTACCGTGCCGCCAACCCCCTATAACGGTGAGCGTGAAGCAAAGCAAGCAGAAACCAGATACCGTGCAGTGCTAAGAACGCGGCTACAGGGTAAACGACTAGCGTTTCAAGAAAACCCATATTTCGTTTCCTCTCTTTCTCTTACTGCGACTCGGTAACATACGTTGCGTATGTGCCCTTGGGGAGGTGGATGGTTGCTTTGGTGTGGTCTGCCCAGGCGTTTTGTGTACAGCCGTCAGTTTTCACTTTGGAAGCCGTACATAGGGGCTCGCCGTCTTTATATGTGGCGGGGACGGTGTAAATCACCTGGTGGATAATGTACGGGGTTGTACCCGGTTCCTGGTCTTCTACTATCTGCACTTCTTCAACATGCAGGTTAATCGCTGTGTTACTGTTATCACCGTAAAAGACATAACTCTGCCTCTTGTACATGTTCCTGATTTCGCCGTCGCTAGTGCGTTCCTGCCAACTGTAGTACGGGTTCTTTTCCGTAGTGTTTGAGTCCCCAGACGTTTTATGGGTAACTAACCCGATAAGTTCGCTCTTCGCCTCCGTATCCGTTGGGGTGAGCCTATCGCCTCTATAGGTGGTAACGGTTTTACTGTCGCTAGGTTTACTAGCTTCCGGCGTGTATGGGGTTGTGTGTGCGGCGGCAACAAGAAGCAACGCAACATGCGTAAGCACGAAACCAGCGAACATAAGCATAATGGGAAGATATTCGTCGTCTTGCTTTTGCGTCGTTTTCTTCCCACGACTCACAAGCCAAGCATCCCTAAATACGTACAGGAGAGAAACGCCCAGGACGGGGACTGTTGCGAGGCAAACCGCAATAATCAAAGCCCAAAATATATCCCACCCCGCAAAGAGTGCTGTTGCAAGAGATGCACCAACACCCGCTATGCATAGGAACGCGAGCTTCTCCTCCTGGCGTTTCCTGGCTTTAGGGTTTCCACCCCGCATCTTATACACCAGCCCGTCCCCGATGCAGTACAGGGCGACAAGAGTGCCGCCAACGACGTAAAACACCACGGCTGGGTGTAGGTGTAGATTCAGGGCTTCAATAAACAAAAGGGGGCTCCTTAATGGGGGCTAAGATGTACGGTTAGCGGTTCATTCTTCAAAAGGTGCGTATAGGGTGGAAATGTTCGGCACCCCCATGCGTTTGTACGCCCGCTTGAACTGCTCCACTTTCAGTAACTTATTCATAGTAACGGTGCGCTCTGGTGAGACGGTAATCTGCCAGGGGCGGGAAAAGTCTAAACCACCAAGCAGGGCGGCTTGCATAACGTCTTCCAGATGCTTTTTAGGGAGCGACTGAGTAATAATGTTCTCATCGCTTTTCGGTACACCTTGCGCGCGTTGGTAGTACGCTAAAGCTAAAGCGTTACCTTCTAGCAGTAGCGGGTAATAGAGGGCACATTTACAGTTAGGTTCTATATGTGCGTCTTTGAAAGCGCAGAACCTTCTAATGGTCGCCCCGTTAGTTAGGAGCATATAGGAAACTTTGAGTGTCGTTTTGTGAACACTGGGGGCTTTAGACCAGTTGTGTAATAGGTGCCATAGTGTGTAGTCTGCTTTCGCGTCGTAGAAGCACACCCGCTCGTACAGCTTGTCGTCGCTTGTGTTCTGGTAGCGCAGGTTTTCTAGGCTTGCTATCCCGGACGGGCGGTTGTTTTGCTCTAACCAAATATCCAGGTTTCCGATGAATGTGCTGTCTAGAGCCGACCATTCGCCCCGTAGAGACATGTCAGGCTGATTTAGGCACTCTTCACGCATGCACCCTTTATCACCCGCGATAGTGGCAATGGAAAGCCCACAGGTTATCATGTCTCCGCTAAGCGTTACCGTAGAAGCAGGCTCGGGGTTGGTTCGGTGCTTGTTCCCGGTGACTGAGAGAGTGAAATGCTTACCGCCCGTGATGTTTAGCTTTTCGCCAGGCTGTAGCCAGAGACGCGAAGCACCCCATACTGAGGTGTTATCCAATGTGATGCCGCTACCGTCGGGGGTGCTGATAAGAGTGTTATCCCCGAGGTGTGTGCGGTTCTTATGTTCAACATTCGGCATAGGGTGCTCCGCTTTCTTGGTTGAGATGGCTAGTGGCTAAGGTGCTGGGAGATGACGAAGTTACCAGCAGGGTGAATAGCGTAAACATCATCCGGGATAGTGGACGCAGGTGTGTACTTAGAAGCTTCCAGGAAGCCGCACACGGTGGGCAGGTGGTTAATTCCTGCATCTTTCAAAGCCTCCCGCAGGTCGCCAATGGATTCTACCTTCTTACCGACAGCCTTATGTAGAATGTCGTGCCACTTATGCTCAGCTACCCACTCTTCATTCAGTAGGGGTGCGAGGTTGTCGGCGTAGAACTTCTTCAGCGTTTCTTCAATGAACTGTAGAGGAACGAACTGCATAGGTGAGTCACCCTCGGGTTCTACGTTTGCCAGCTTCATGAAGTAGTTAATCGCCATATCGTGTCCCAACAGGAAAAGGGGGTAGTAGAGTCCGCACTTGCAGTCCTCTCGGCTTTTGTGTAGTTCTGGGGCGACACAGTACCGCTCCACACTGTCCTCATCGTGAATTAGCGTGTGCGCAAGTTTAATCATCTTACCTTGACTTGAATGTGACGGGAAAACATCAGCGTCCTCATAGTACCCTGCGGGGTCACCGATAAGTTTCATGGCGTACCGATAGGTTGAGTGCGGGGGAAGCTTCACAATACCCGGCTTAGCGCCAATGAGTACAACATCCCCTAGTACGCGGCTTTCCTTTCCAGTGTCTATATTCTGGAGAGTAAGAGCACCCAGCCCTAAATCATCAAAAACGCAAGCTTCACTGGCGCAATTCGTGATAGTCGTGTTGCCTCGGAAAATGGAACGGTAATGCTGTAGGTCACCCTCACCGCACGTGTCGATAGTGACGTTCTCGTGTACGGTACACACCTGCAAACGCTCAGGGTTACTGATAGTAGCGTCAGGGTGAATATTAAACCCGTGAACATCGTAGTTGGGTGCCTTAGTTACAGGCATGTCGACAACTTTAGCAAAAGTATAAACCTTACCACGCGAAGTCATATCGATGGTGATGTAGTCCAGGACGGTGGTTCCTCCGAGTGTCATCTCAGCGGGCACACTAAGGCGGCGCTTCACGCCTTCGATAATGTTCTTATAAAATCCCACAGTGGACTCCTTTCAGAAATAAAGAATGGTGGGTCTAATGTTTTCCATCTCTACAATACCGGAAAACCGATAAAATTACTCGTTAAAGTAGTGTCGCCCCTTATCGAACACAAGGTTTGTGAGAGCGTCCTCGAGCTGTGCTAAAGGAATGACGGTGAGGATAGTAGCGTCTTCAATCCCGCGCGCACGATTGAGGTACGCTACAGAAAGCGGCTCCCCCTGAATGTACAGAGGATACCAGAGCATACAGTGACAGTTACGCAGATTCTTACTGTGCTCTTCCGGCACGAGGCACAGAGTGCTGTCACGCCACAAACCAGGGTAAGAGGAGAATTTCATTACAGCGCAGGTAAGCTGAAACTCGCACGTATCGTAATCCAGATATTCCCGTGGGGTGGGGGCATCAATCATCAGGTTCTCAGAGTTGTAGACCGCTTTCATGGTTTCCCCAAAGTCAGAAAAATCTTCACAGATTACCACCAGGCGCGCACCGTCGTCTTCCGCTCTGGAGATGTTTGCAGAGCCGGTGATAGTCACATTCTCAAGGTGGTGTACATTCTTGATGGTGATATGGTCGTCTGGTTTTACGGCTTCCAGTGTTACTCCACGTACCTCAGCCGCGTTCTCAACCGTAACGTTACCTGATGTTCTACTGTCCCTGAAGGTAGTGTTTTTCAGGGACGCGCCGGGACAGATATTTGCGCCATCCAAGTAAGCGTTTTCAATGGAAACGTTCTCACCTACGGAAACACTGCGCGCAAAAGTAAAGCCGCCGCGAATAGAAGCGTTTTCGTGGATAACACATTCAAGGTGCCACATGTCTTCACAATATGAATAACCGACTGCTTCCAAATCGGTTAGTTTAGCGCCAGGCATGGTACAGGTACCGAACTCTACGCCCTTGTGCTCGCCGGTACGGTTGAACGTGTACGAGTCGAGGGAGGACTTGTCAGATACAACCATCACTTTAGATTTGCGTCCCCTTATCCCGTTCACCTGCTTATTCTTTGCGGGGAACAGAATCATAGGGTGGGTTGAGGAGCGGATAACCTCCCAGGCGTTACCGTAGTACGGTTCTACGTTACGGTTCTTCTTTAGGTATTCTTCTAGAGCATCTGGGGCTCCGGTGACGTATTTAAACTCCCCTGCCGTTTCTGGCGTGTAATGGATTGGTTGGGTAAACATGATTATTGGCTTCCTTGTGAAAAATAGTTAATGGGGTAATGGGTGCCCCGTAAGGAGTACTTTTCTCTTTACAGGGCACCCATAGGTGAGTTTGCTACTCGCGGGTTTCTGTGCCGGTTACAGCCATAACCATCTGTTCCTCTAGCATCCGTAGCGTGATGGAAGCGAGCGGGTTCTGCGCGTCTCCAGGTTTACCCTGTGCGCGTCGAACGTACTCGATGGCGAACGGGTCGTCTTTCAGGTAGAGCGGGTACCACATGAGGCACCGGCAGGTGTTTAGGTTACCAGAGTGTCCCTTGTCGTCAATACATAGGGTGCTGGACGACCATACATTCCGTTCTGTCAGTAGCCGGGTGGCGACTAGGGTTGATTCTGCGGTGTTCTTCGGCAGAAGGAAAGCGTAGTCGCCTGTGAAAATTCCTGCCCTGTAGATGGGGCGTGAAAAGGAACCGCTGTGCCAGCTGTCCGGGTGAATCCACAGCAGGTCATCTGTAGGGTTGTGAACTTTGAGGTGACCACCCTGAACAACAACATCCGCTATCCTGATGCTCTGGTAATCCCTGGCGTAATATGGGGTTTCGCTTACCAAAGTGGCACCACCCGTAAATTCGCTGTCGAAAACGTCCGCGCCGACACTGACGATACGCCTGCCGTATGTGTCAAGTGATTTAAGGCTAGAAGCCTTGATGACACTTCCGTTACCTACCTCAACGCGCATAAGCTTAGAGGACATAACCTCACTACCTGTGCCAATGACACACCCATCAATAATGCTGTTGGCTTCAAGAACCGTGTCGCTGTTAATGATGGAGCGGCGAACATCTTTGCCGTCCATGTACCCGTACTCGAGGGTTCGGGTCTTGTGGAGCGGGGTGAATTTCACGCCGTGCAGGTTGTTCCGGTCGGAAATGACACTGATTTGCCAGCCCACCTCCGGCTTAGGGTTCTCGTCCGTGTGGTTGATTACGGGGGCGATAAGCACGGTTGCTTTGCCTTTGAGCTGGAGCAAGGCGTAGCGAACATCTTCCTTTGGCGGGTTCACTTTAGGCGCGGGGTTCCGCCAGTCTAGCGTGCCTTCCAAGAATGGGTTGATGCGCTTGAGGATGGTGCGGGGTGCGCCAGTGATGTATTCGGTGCGTCCCTTTTTGCCGGGGAGGTAGTCGTGCATCTTCCGCATGACGTGTTTTTACCTTTCTAGTAGTTAGTTGTTTAGTTGCTGTATGCGCCCCACAATTCGCGCCAGATGAATTTTTCATCCTCTAGACCGGCGTGGGCGTAGTTCTTCGCTAGGATACTTGAGATAGCTTTTTCTGTCTCGTACCAGTTGCCCTTATTGTAGGTTTCTTCTAGTTCACAAGCGCGCGCGTACATGGTTTCTTCTAGCTGGCGCTTAGAGAGGCTACTGAGCGGGTTGCTGAAGCATCCATCACGCAGAGGGTTGCCTGTCTCGTTAGACGTGTCCAGGAGCCCCTCTGCGCGGAGTAGGTAATGCATTGCTACAGGCTCTGCTAGTCGTAGGAGCGGGCTCCAGAGCGCGCATCGGCAACTATTCATGTGTTGCGAATGAACACTATGACTCATACACAAGGTTGCATCTAGTACGCCGGGGTGCTCTTTGAGCGCTTGCAAGGATACAGCTAGGTAAATTCCGGTGATGGAGTAGTTAAACCCTTTATCACGTGCTTTAAGGTGGTTTAGGTCGTAGACCGCGTGAGCGCTACGCCCATCCTTATGCCTAATGGTAATAGAGTCACTACCGGGGTTTGTGGAGAAGTGTACGTCGCCGTGCAAGTCGATACCCACAAGAGAGACGTTGCCGTCAATGGTGACGTTACCTGCAAAGGTGCAGTGTTTCAGCTCCTCAGTGGTTTTGATAGTGACGTTACCAGCGGCGCTCAAGTATTCAAGGGTTCCACCCTCTACGTGCGTATCACCCGCAAGGACGTTGTTCCCCTTAAAGGTTGTGTTAGTTGCCGTAGAGGTATCAGTTACAACTGTACAGCCTGCCTTAACGTCAATATTTCGCACCTCTGCGTCTTTAAAAACAGCCAGGGGTACGGAGGGTGACTTGAGGGCGCTGGGTAGCTTCTTGCCGCCCTCTACGGTCACGGTGCCCATGTTTGCCAGGAACTTGTCTCGGCTGTAATCTTTGAAGTTGAGCTCCGGCATGTTCTTAGGTGAGGTGAGTAGCACAGCCGGGGATACCTCGGGGTTGCTGACACCTACAGCAATAACGTACCCATCGTTAGAAACGTTAGTATAGAACTGTTCTAGTTTCTCATCGATAGCGTTGCCGAGCGGAAGTAGCTTCGTCTTTGCGAACTGGTCGCTCTTGATGTGTGCGTAGTTGTATGTGGGGGTCTTTGTCATGGGGTAACCTTTCCTGAAATTCTTCTAACAATATTGTACCACATGTTTCACATAGTTGTAGCGCCCCGCCTGGATGCAATATAACCAGGCGGGGCGCTACAAAAAAGCTACTATACAAGCTTCAACTTCTACTTCTTCACCGGCTTGCTACCGAGAGGGATACCAGTGAGGCGGGCAAACATGCGAGCAAAATTAAAGTGGTCGCTACGCCCGTTCCAGTCCCAATGAATAAGCTTATCCATCTCCTGCTTTGTCACACCCAAAGATTCTAGATTCACCCACATCTTCTCACACCAATCAGGTCGCGAACCATTAAGAGCTTCCAGCTCCTTGAGCTCGCGCATAAGAAGCTCCTCCAGGGTGCGCATAGGCAAAGAAGCAAGCGGATTATTACTCGTCATGTCACGAACAGACACGCACACGTCACGCATATGCTCCGCCTCCTTACGGGAAAGCTTCGCATCAAACACCCCACCAAGAGGCTTCTCCAAGTCTGATACACGCATCAGGTAGTGAAGAGCCGCAGGTGAGAAAGTAAGCATCAGCGGGAGCCATAGGAGGCAATGACAGTGCTCCACCTTTTCCTTATGCTCCGCCGGGTTGAAACACAAGCGCACGTTAGGGAGCGCCTGCCATAGGTCACCATCGTAAACGTGGAAAGCGCGCGTTGCTAGGCTTAGGTCGGAAAAATCAACCTTATTGGTGACAGAGATAGGTTCACTATTACCCGGAATGAGCCACTTAGGGATGCGGAGCGCGCGAACACCCAGACGCTCCTCCTCCAAGTTCTCGGCGTTAATTTCAATGTTGCCTTCAAGGTCTGAGAGGTTGATGTTTGCATTTACAGCAAAAACGTTGCCACTCAGCTTTGAATCCGTAAGGTGTCCCCCACCAAAGAAAGCAGAGTCGGTCATCTTAGAGAACACGGCGTGCGCGGCAACGAGAATACTGTTACCTTCAATAAGATTCTCACGCCAAAGACAAGAGTTAATGACACGCGCGGAACCGCGTACAATATTGTTTCTACCACCAATAACGCTATCGCGTTCAAGCGTGCTGTTCTCAAGAATGAAGTTACTTACAGCCACATCCGTGTAGCACCCCGTGCGCGAATTGAAAACCAGGCGCATGTCGCCAAGATATTTTTCTTGACTAACCACACCATACGTCACCTGGTCAGCGTTAAAGCGTGCCGCTGAATCTGCAATCACCTCTACCTTGTAACCCTCTGGAGAGAGCGCGCTAATAAAGTCGCAATCAGCCCAGCGGGACGTATCACCCGTATCAGTATCCAGCTTAGATGCTGTGACCTGGTAATTATGTAGGGGGAAAGATTGACGTTTAACCGTCACGGTTTCGGGGGTGTACATGATTTATTGCCTTTCGTTTAAATCTGGGGAGTCGAAAAGAGACATGTGGTAAAAACTAACGACTCAACATCCTCAGTCTACCACATGTCTCTAATATTTTCTGGGTTGTGTTACTTAAGGCGAATATCACCCAGCCGGATACCAGTCACGTGCTGGAACAGGTGTACGTAATCTTCACGCACCAACTCACACCTAGAAGACATGCCCCTATAACGTTTCAGTTCTTCATCTGTAACGCCCAGCATTTTCAGATAATGCGGCAACCTCCAACCAACATGAACACATTCCGCGTACTCTCTATACTCCTGTTCCAACATAGCTTCCAAGTCACGTAGCGAAACAGAGCTAAGAGGGTTATTAAAGCTCGTATCACGTACACGCTCACGCACATCCTTTAGGAAATTCTTGTCCCTGCCGGTGATGACGCGCGTTTTAGGGGTTACACGCATCAAATAATGCAAAGCTACTGGTGAGAAAGAAAGAATCAGCGGCAACCAAATAAGGCAATGACACTGCTCTACCTGCCTCCTATGATTTTCAGGGTCGAAACAAGCCCTAACGTGAGGCAGGTACGAGAACACATCGCCATCCTGAATTTCAAAAGTATGTAGGTTACGCGCAATGTCACGGCGAGTGATTTGGTTAAAAGTCGTCTCACCACACCTATTGCCAGGGATAAGCCACTCATCCCATACGGGTTTGTACACTTCTAGCCGCCCATCAGGAACCGCGGATGCGTCAATCTCAATATTCGTGTAGATGCGAGTGCGGTTCGCCTGTACGTTATTCAACTTAGCGTTATCACAAATTAGAACACATTTAAGCTCACTATTTACGACATGGGCACTATCGTGAATTTCACTCTCACGAACATCGGAGGACTCGACGCGCGCTTCATCTACAATGTAACAGCCTCCTCTTAGCCTTGAGTTGCTAATGAACGCTTTACCAGCAATGAGGTTTCTATTTCCTAAAAGATGCGTCTCGCCTGCAATGTGGGCTTCCCCGATGATGAAGTTCTGAATGTCCCCTGTGGGGGAATCTTTGGTCGGAATGACTTCCAACTTCCCAAAGCCAAAATGCAGGGAGCCCAAAGCTTCGTAAGGGTTCTCTTTAGGTTTAACGTGGTAACCGTCGATGCGTACAGCCCTGCCAATACCCAGGGTGTTGGTTTCCCAATGCCTGTAAGGATTCTGCATCGAGATAATATCCAGTCCTGGCTTGTCACTATTGGGGATTTTGGCGGTAACGTCATACCCCCACCTAATGTGGGTACGGCGCGCGTAAACGTAGGGGTAATCTAACCGGCTACGTTTAACGGTTACAGTTTCAGGGGTGGTCATTGCGGCTATTTCCTTTTGTTAAAAACAGTATTTGTAAGTGCGGGTATTGCAGGGCGGGTAAAACCTTATGTATTGGTTCTACCCGCCCCTCTGTGGGGTTTAAATTTAAAAACCCAGCGCATACTCCAGGAAGCGGTTTACATTTTCCTCATAAAGCTCTGTGAGCTTATCCGCCCAACCCTCTGTATTAGGCGCGGGGATACCGCATGCTTCAAGGTTATCCCGCCACGCTTCACCCCACTGTTCCTTAACCGTGTCATTGCGGTGCCAGGCGGTAAGCACGTTAGGGGTGCTAATCTCCGAGGCTAGAGATTCTTCAAGAGCGCGCAAGGTAACGTGAGCCAGAGGATTATCGGCTCCAGTGTGTGCTAGAGGTATCTTCACGTCTGGGCTACCCATCTGACCAGATACGCGGATAAGGTAACTGATAGCGCGCGGGTCAAACGTCAAAATACGCGGGAGCCACACGAGACAGTGACAGTTCTCTGTGTACTGCTTATGCAAGTGCGTGTCGAGGCACAGGCGCTGACTCCAGAACCTACTATCTTTCACAATGGAACAGGTAATGCGGTTAAAGCGGCTAATATTCTCCCACTTGGTATCCGAAAACCCCACCCACCCCTCATTTATGAAGGATTCATAGGTGGGCACATCTGGGTCGCCGTCTTGCAGTTCGAGGATGAACGGCTCCAACCCGGCGGGCAGGGTTCCGAGGTCGTTAATCTCTACGCCGTCACCGTAGAATGACAAGTCTTCGACGGTGTAGTTTCCCTTAATAGTGCCGCCTAGAATGAACTCAGTACGGTGGGTGCGGGTACATTCAACATGGGCGTTACCGGACGCAAGCAAGTATAGGTGTTCACCACCTAGCACCTTAGCGTCACCGTAAAATCCACATCCGCCTTCAAGGGTTGCATTATCCGCGTTCGCTGAGCCACAAAGAATATTCTCGGGGTGAATAAACTTAGGGAGCGTGCTGGGTCGACGCTTCACAGCTTCTTCCTGCTCTGTAGGAGCATCAAAAGAAGAGGCGGGCTTGATAACCGATTTGCCGGTGAGGGTAGCGTTCTCCAGAATGATAGTCGTGAGGCGCGGATTCTGGCTGTACACAAGGGGAATCTCTTCCTTAACAGTGACCTCAATATCGCCTGGGTCAAAGCCGGTGTCGCCGTCAGACTGTTCTACCAGGGTTGTGCCGGGAATGTTTGCGGGCGAGTCGAAGATAATATCAGCGGTCGGCTTGTAGTTAGAGCGGCGGTAATAGAAAACACTCTGCGTGGTTTCCTTAACGGGGAGCCCTAGCTCCTGAAGTCGTAGCTCATCTTCCAGAAGAAGTGGCATAACAGTGTTTAGTGGCTGGTTGTAAGCCTGGGTATCCATAATAGTCTCTCTTTCCTTTTACAATAAAAACTTACCCCTATTCTACCACATGTTTTAATAGTTTTCCGCAAGATGGGCATTAGGGTGCCCCTAGATGTTTCTGCCATCTAGGGGCACCCTAATCTTTACGGTAAAGCTACCGTTTACTTGTTATCCTGCGCCCACTGCTCAGGGTAAGCAATCTCGCCTACCTTAGCGAACACTGCAAGGAGCGAGCGCTTGTTGGTTTCCTTAACGCCTGCCTTAACGGGGGTAGTAGCAATAATTGCGGTAGCGAGACGCTTGTCCAGCATCTTCAGGGGAACCTCCGGGGTGTTCTGAACACTCAGGAAGATACCCGCCCCCTGTGTCATAAGGAGGCTCATAATTTCCTTACATACGGGGTACAGAGCCGGGCGGAATACCGGGCTGTACGCGGGTGACTGTTCATCACCTAGTGCGAACATGAGGGAGGCAACCTGGGCGGTAGCTTCAACCAGCTTAGCCTTGTTAGCGGCGTTCTTATTCTCAATGAAGGCTTCCAGCGTGTCCGTGTAGTACTTCTTGATTCGGGCGCTTACGGCGCTGGTGAGGTTAGCGTCATTGTCGCCTGCACGTCGCGCAACCTCGCGGGGGTTAGCGAACATTTCCTGAACACTCATAGTCTCAAGAGCACCGTTAATATAGGTACCAATGTAAGACTCAAGAGCGTCCGCAAAATCATTCATGCCCAGAACGCCGATAATGCTTTCACCCTGCATGTATGCGTGCTTACGGAAGTATGCCGCGTTATCGTGCGGGAGCTTAGCAAGAGCCATAATCAGGTTATCCCAGGAACGAGGCGAACGCCAAGCGTAAGTAACCGCATCCTTGCTGTTGTCATCCATAGTGGACTCGAAGCTGTTTAGACGCTCATCACGGTTACGCTCCTGGAACGCACCAGGGCTACCTTCCAGATACTTAGCAACCATCTTACGGATGTTGCGTTCGTTCTTCATCATAGGCTTACCCCACTTCTCAACCATGCCCTCAGTCCAGTCCTTGAGGTTCTGCTTCACAGGGAGCCAGCTGATACGGTTCTGGGTGGGCGGGGCAATGAGTGCCGGGTTCACAGAGGAGCGAGCCGAGTTAGTTGCAAGAACGATAGCGGTTTCATCAGGTACCGGGGAGCCGTCGGGGAATACACGCTCGTTCAGGAGTCGGAGCATAGCCGCCTGAACACCCGCCGGAGAGTTAGAGTACTCATCAAGCAGGAGGATAACCTTCTTCTTGCGCATAATCTCCACCTGAAAACGCTCGTTAAGGTACGTAACGGTCGGAATCTTAACCTCAGTGCCGTCCTTGTCCAGGAACGTGGTTTCACCAACGGAGGGGATACCGGAAACCATTTCGGGGGTCAGCTGGGAGCCGATAATGACTTCTACACCTTCGTAGCCCATTTCCTTGGCGAGGGCGAGCAGGGAGGCGGTCTTACCGATACCGGGTTCACCAATCATGGTTACCGGCATGCCGGGGGTAAGTGAACCGTCTTCATTCTCGCCAGGGAACGCGGTGTACTTAATGTTTTCGATAGCGTCCTTGAGGTCGATAGCGTTCTTACGGATGACAGAGCTGGTCTTCTTAGACATGGGTTTTTCCTTTCGTGAGAAAACTTAGGGTTGCGGGGCACCCCACCCCTGTTTAAGCTAGGGTGCCCCTTATTGTTACCCCGCAGGGCAAAGTTTGTTAATTGTAGATGGTAACCGGAATAATTTCGGGTCGAGCATCAGGAGGCAAGATATTGAAATGCTTCCTATTTGATTCTACCACATCTTCCGCATGTTTGCTAGTTAGCACGATGGCGAGGCGGTAGCTGTGCTTTTCCTTGAGCGCATTAGCCACGTCATCCCAGTCGATGTAACCGTCAGTGATGAGAATACCGAGCGTAGCGGGCGGGTGAGCCTTATCAACGCCACCCTCGTAGCTATTCAGGGCTTCAATGAACGGTGCCATGTCGGTGCCGCCGCCGCCCGTGAACTCAATATCCTTAATCTGCTTCACCGACTGGAACTCGCCCAGAACCGTATCAATGGCGCTAATACGAACCTCGGCACGGGTCTGGAACTCTTCAAAGATACGTTCAATGTTGCCGAGAGCGCGACCAATATCCTCGCTGTTCATCATAGACCCAGACGTGTCCACGCCAACATAAACGTTCGGGCGAACATCATAACTGGTCGGGAGAATAATTCGCGTATCTGGCAGAGCGCACTGTAGACGGAAGTTAGGGCGGCGATAAGTGCGGATAGTATCACCAGGCATGCGCTGGTTAGAAGCAATAACAAGCACGCGGCGGAGCATCTCTGCCCAGTGAGTATTATTGCCAGCCTCAGACTTAGCAACCCAATCCAGTAAAGAGTTACCTGCACCAGAGCCGATGCTCTTACTGCTAGACATCTCCTCCTGAACAAGGGCAAGCATGTCGTTACGCTTACGTCGCTTCACCTGACTGTCGGCACGCTGAAGACCAATAGCATCCAGCATGGCGGCTAGTTCAGCCTCGGTAACGAACTTAGAAGAGCCAGCCTTACCGCCTGAGTCTTCCTCGTCGCTTTCCTTATCACCAGAGCCAGACTCATTACCTTCGTCGCCTTCTTCGTCGGTTTCCTCACCACCGCCACCAGAGCCGTTACCCTGCTCCTCGGCTTCATCAGAGGTATCAGAGCTATTACCGCCACCTTCGCCCTCAGAGTTAGAATCATCATCACTCTCTGAGTCGTCTGTGTCGGTTTCATTACCCTGTTCCGCGTTACCACTAGGCTGGGTGGCATTAGAGCTCCCTGAGCCGCTTGTGCCGCCCCTCATAGAACCTACAATCTCACCCTCGATAGCTTCACCATCGATAGGTGTACCTGACGGTGAGCCGCCGGAAGCGCCAGAGGCACCGCTCTGATTTACACTAGAGCCACCCGGAGCGTTCATGTTACCCGTACCCTGAGCTTCGTCACCGCGCATATACGAGAGAACAGTAGAGTAGTATTCCTCAGCGATACCAAAAGCAGGCAGGTCGTAATCCTCGGGGAGGAGGTCTACAATTTCTTCACCGTCACGGTCAAGCTTCAAACGACCGCTAAATCCGTTAAGTCGCTGGTTAATTTCCAGGTCGAAGGATACGCGGCTTACTTCCTCGTCGTTCATCACGTTCTTAGAGGCACGGTCGTGCTGGAGAATAATGAGGCGCAAGACTTCACGGAGCATCTTAGTGGGGGTGTCTCGTGAGTCGAAACTATCGAGGCTACCCTCCGGGAGAGCTACACGCCAGTCCTTGTCCACGTATGCCTTGTTCGTGTTAATCATGACGACACGAATTTCGTTAATAATAGGTGCAAAGTAGGGCACCATACCGAAGCGGGTAAGCTCGGAGGCGTGGTGGATGAAGACTTCCATCTCATGCGCAGTGGGCTTACGTACCTTTACGGGCACGTCCGGTGAGAAGTATTCAAAATGCATGGGGTTTATTCTCCTTTCAAAAATACTACCTTTAGTGTAGCACATGTTTCTAATAATTTTTAAGCGGAGGGGTTAGAAATGGCGACCAGCCGCCTTTTTATAGGTCGCCAGTCGCCATTCTGTAAGCATAGGAAGCGCTACTACTCCCCGCCGCCTCCGCCACTATCGAAAGAACCGGAATCACTCGAATAAGAAGAACCTGAATCATAAGAACTGTAGCTAGAGCTAGAATCACTATAAGAAGAGGAGCTGTAGCTAGAATCAGAATCATATGAAGATGAAGAATCTGAAACGTAGCTATCAGATGAATCATAGGAAGAGTCTGAGGATTCTACAGAGTCCTCGGAAACACCCTCGTCATCGTCCGCGCCGTCCTTAGACTCAGACTCGAAACTATCGTCCGTTTCAGGCTCTTCGATTGACTCATCAAACTCTACCACCTCTTCAACCACGGAAACCTCACGGTCTTCATCAAGGTCGCTATCAAAAACGGAAGGCATCACATCAGGAGTGCCGCTACCTGAACCGGAAAGCAAGCGCTTCTTACGCTTCTTCCAAAAATCAAAGAAACTCATAATAGCTCCTAAAAAGTTGTAAACAATGGTTTTACCCAGTATAGAAAAGCTACACGGGGTGAAACCATCATAGCACATCGCGCCGCTAACCCCGGTTCAACCAGGCGGCTTTCCCCTTACTTGTCATAGCGTGACAGAACGCACCATACGCATCCTCCAGACTATTAGCACGCCAGCCATTCGCCTCACGCGCCCGCACATCCTTATACACGCCATGTATCGGTGCAATATAAGCAAGCCACGGGCGGGCACCACCAACACGCGCAACATGCCCCACAGGTTCATGCGTAATAGCGTCCACAATAGCGTAAATATGTGGTGCGTCCGTTCTCATGATAACCGTTCGGGTAGCTGTGTCTTTAGCGAAAGGAACCCACGGGCTCCTCGAAGCACCCACATGAATCAGATTATTTGTATAGGTCGTATCGCTAGGGTTATATGTCACCATAACCTTCTACCACTCCTTGAAGAACTTAGAGGTAACTTACTGAATATCTACAATAAGTCTACCACATGTTCTTTGCAAGTCATGAAACCCAGCTGGCAGGAATATAGGGTGACGACTCATCAATAAACTTAAATATCCGGTGGTTAGGCGGGAGCTGTTGAGATACCCATCCCCTGTCCAGTACTTGTTTAAAGGCGAGTTCCAAGCTTTTAGGGCTAAGTAGGTTCGGGTACACAGAAACATTGCTCGGGTTGTAAGACTGTGCGTTCTGGTGCCTCAAACGGCGGGTATGCGGGTATGCTTCACCCCAACCACACACCGTGTACTCCCGCTTAATATTATCCCTGTGCGGGAAGCTGATTTTATTCAGGTCAGCAACACCGGGTTTCGCAATAATAATTGCCGGGTAGCTTACAGACTCATAATGGCTACCTTTAGGGGTTTCATTCCCTATATGTTCAAGCGCCGGGTTTAACGTGCCGGGCTTATTGCATGAGTAGACCTGTAGCGAGTCGAAACAATACGGCACATTGCCCCGACTAGGGTCATATGGAAGCTTTAGACGGTCGGTAACCCATTCACGGTAAGCGGCAACATCAGCGGCACGCCAACCATCACAACCATCCCTAATAACAGCTGTAAGAGCATGTAGCTGGCGTGTAGCATCATCATATAGGTCGGAGCGGTCGACAAGGAGGCGGCGCAGGTTTGATTCATCCCGACACTCTTGCTGGTTTATTAGTTCACTCACGGCGCGCTGTACGTTCAAGTGTCCCGCGTCACGCGCAACATCTAAAGGCGCATGCGCAAAAACCTTACCGCCCGCTAACTGAGAGGGATACATAACAGGTTTCTTTACGCCATCCCCGTCGTCCGCCCAACCGTACAGCTGAATAGATGAGTGGCGGTTTTTAAGGATGCTGTGTTTGTGAATGTTGTCGTTGTTTAGCTGTTGTGCGAGAGGAACTTTGCTCAGGTCAATGTCGCGTGATACTAGAACATGCCTAATGAGTGACACATTATCTACAGCGGCAACATGCGCTGGTAGAGAGTTTGGGTCGTCTATGAACCGCATATCCTTTGGTTCAAAAGCAAGGCACTCGCGTGGGTACCCTTCTTCTTCCAACACAAACCAGGGGGTAGGTAGCATCCCTTCCGTAAGATACTCATCCAGCCACGCATTATATTCAACGTGCATAAGAGGGCGACCAAACTGGTGAGCCGCCCTATAAGCAGTCATGCCACACAAATCCTCGAACAAGCGCGGGTTCTCTTGAGCTAAATCCGCCAAAGCGAGAGCCAGATTCTTAACAGCTGTATTGTCTGCCCATACCATATCCCCTGCATATAGCTCTTCGGGTGGAATGTTGTACATGTTATCGAAAAGCGTCTGAGAGCTACGGTTCACTGGTGGGGCACCCGCTGAGCCGTGTGCCTTGAGAAGCTGAATGAGTTTAAGAATATCTGTACGGGGCTGAGGGGTAACCATAAAGTTTTAAACCTTACATGCTAGGGGGTATAGAAAATGTCGGGTGCTGTCATTGTTATCATAAGCGGTTTAACAGCTCATGCTCAACAAGAGCACCCGACACGTGGGTGTTTATGGGGAGAGAGGTTTATTCGGGTAGGTAGGTTTCAGGGTCTACGCCGGTAATCTCCACCATGCGCGCGTTCCATTCCTCGTAAGAATTGGGGTATTCTTCGCCTGACATTTCCTTCCAGGCACGGGCGCAGTCATCAAAGTGCTTCTCATTGAACCACTTCTTATCCCACTTACTTAAAAGGTTAAAAAGGGTATCCTCCAAATCTCTAAGAGGAACATTCGCAACAGGGTGGGTAGCAGGTAGTAGCGCGGGCTTACGCTTATCAACCAACCCAAAGTACTGAATAGCCGCCGGGTGCAAACCAAGATAGAACGGCAGAAAAAGCCCACACTTACAATGCTCAATATGGTTCACGGTATCAAGGCAGAACGTGCGCACATCTTCTTCAGCAAGGTGCCAGGTAGCATCCCACACGTCGCAGGCACCGTTCATAGTGTAGCGCTTATAGAAGTAACCACTCATTTCTTCTTGCTTTAGGGTCAGTGGGACGCTCTCAAAATAGGTGGTGTGAAAATCATTAGATTTGTACTCTTCATAGGTTTTAGCGCAAATACCAAAGTCAATCGTAATATCACCGTACAAATGGCAAATATATAAGGTGAGAGGAGCATTGACTTTAATATTGCCCTTCAAGTAGGACTCGTTTACATGCACGCCACCGTCGAGCGCAATATTTCCTTCAAGCTCATAACCGTACACTTCACAAACACCGAAGTGCAAGTCGCCCTCCAAAGAATCAGAATAAGACAGACGGGCTTCTTTAGAGATGAAACTCAGACCATTTAGGGGTAAATCCTCGACGTCGAAATGCTTAGCAGTTTCACATTCTAGAAAGAGCCCATCCCAGCACCCAAGAACACTATCTCCGTGAATCTCGATGTACTCCGCACTTTCGTCTGACTTCTTATCTTTGAGAAAATCGGTGGGTGGCACATCAAGCTGGAAGTATCCGCGTTCCTTCTCGCCAGGCTTTAGAGGTAGAGCCGGGTCTGGGGTTAGGGCGGGGAGCCAGGGTGCCTGCTTTGCCGGGTCAGTAAACGATACGGGGTAACGGTAACCTTCCCCCTGCTCATCTTCTAGGTAGGTTACGGGCGGGTTAGTGTCGGTTACGACGTACTGGTAGGTGTAGGTCATTGGTTATTCCTCCTTTATAGTTAGGGGTTGATGATTACTGGGCGGGTTCCGTTGTTTCCCCACCCGTATAGAACGTTGTGGCTTCTTCGGCTGGTGAACCTGTGGGCGTACTTGTTTACATCCCACTGTCTGTCCAATAGGAAGTCGATACTGCGGGCACCCATCATGGTGTCACTTGGAAACTTTAGTTGTGTTGGGTCTGTTACGTAAATTTCGGGCTGTTCTAGGTGGTTGAGTTTGCCAGAACGTGTGCCGGTCACGCTGTTGAGCCATTCTTCCCAGTCAGCTGGTTGAACTTTTCGCGTGTGACCCTTGTGGAACTGGGCGCGCACGTCCTCGTAAGCAAGAGGTAATGATTCTTTGAAACTGATGCGCCGCTCGAAATATTCGGCACGCCTAAAATCTCTATCTTTTAGGGCGGTGCGGTGTTTCTCCTTGAGAATTTCCAAGTAGTCGTCGTCATAGGACACATATTCTTCTTCTGCGTACCTGTATGGAATATATGCAGGGTTAATCTGCACATCAGGTAAACCTTTATTGGTTAAGGTCTTAATGAGCTGTTCTAGCTCCCCCTGCCGGGTGCCTTTAGCTTGCAACATTCTACTACCTCCTTTATTGGTGTTCTAAGGTGTCCAGCTTTCGTTTTGATGCCTGTTCGGGTCAGGGGCGGGCGTTGTTACAACCATGCGCACTTACTCTTCAGGATGCGGTAAGTACCGTTGTCCATGCTTACTGGGGTGATACCGTCACCCTTCCAGCCGTACAGGTCGATGTGGCTAGTTTCCATGTAGAGGGTTTCAGCAAATTCGTTAATGTCGTGCCCCTTTGCCAGCATTACGTTGAAGCTTGGTGCGCCGCATACAGGGGGAATGTTTACCGACTCGGGGTCTTCAATGAAAAAGAGCGGCTTTTCCGGCTGGGACTTTGCGGGAATATTCGCGGCTTCCAGCCACTCCTGCCAGTCCTCGTCAGTGCAGGGGCGCACAGCGCCTGCCATGAATCCGTAGGTAAGTTCGTCTACAACATCCTCATATTTCCCAATGGTTTCCTTGGTGTAGCTAATTTCTTCCAGCACATCCTCGATAGCGTCCTCATTGTTGTCCTGGCGGTACTGGCGAAGACGTGCGCACAGCTCTGCTAGGTACTTCTTTTCGTTAAGAATGTTAGCGTTCTGGTAGTATCTCGGCAGACACTCTAGAACCTTTGCCTGTGCTTCTTCGTAGCTTTCAAATTCGGGGCTGTTGGTTTCGTTGTTGTGCATGATTGTTCACCTTTCGTTATTTAGGTCTTCCAAACCTCCTTGCACATCTATAGTACCACATGTTTTAAATAATTACATGTTCTGGGTGAAAGCAAGGCGTGTAGCTGATAGAAAGTTTCTCAATCTACCGGCTACACGCCTCCAACATGTGCCTATTTAACCCACCAGGTACGTATCGGGGTGTACACCCGTCTTATTCACCATCATTGCACACCAAGCATCGTAGCTGGACGGGCACTCACCATGTGTACCGGAAAGAACCTCAGCCCTAATAGCCGTCTCCACGTCGTAGGAGTTTAGCAGACTCAGGATAACGTCGTCCTGTAGCGGTGCAGGCTTACGGGTATCCACCAAACCATAGTACTGGATAGCCGCCGGAACGCCAGCCAGGTATGCGGGGAAGTAAAGACCGCAACGGCAGAACTCACGGTGATTCACCGTATCGAGGCAGAACGTGTCAAAGACAAGATTCTCCTCAATATGCTGGCGCATGTTATCCCACATCTCATCAAAGGAAGAGCCAATATAACCATTTAGGAAGCCCTTTAGGTATGAATGCTGGAGAGTCATGAAACCGTTATTGATAAAAGGCGCGTGGTCAGGGGTGCGAACAGCATGCTTCCAGGTAGCGTCCTCGGGAGCGCGGCAAGCAATGGTTACGTTGCCTCGGACGTGCTTCCTAAAGAAACGCATCTGACCCTTAATAACAATATTGCCGTCCAGGTCACAGTCTACAACAGCGGCACCGCCAGTAATATCTACACAACCCTTAACGTCCACCTCAGATACGAACGCGGCACCGATAACAGTGTCACCCGCGATGTTGAACTTATTGCCAAGTCGAGCCTTCGAGGTGATACGGGCGTTACCCTTGAGAACACCCTCAACGTCGCGCGCCTCACCATCGCTATCCGTAATGCTATTCGGGTCTTCCAACACAGCGTTATCCATGACCAGCATTTCCGGTACCGTGCGGGTCACAAAGTTGCCAGGCTCAGCATCAATAGGTAGGCGACCACGCTCAACCTCCCCCTCCGCCTTAACCAAAGTCTTATCCGCCTCCATTGCGGGGAGCCACGGAGCCTGAACCTTGGGGTTAGTGAACATGGCGGGGAAGTATTGGTTATCGGGACGCCTCGTTGCCGGGTTATGGAACTTGCGGCTAATGAAAGTCACGTTAGCGTCCTTCGCCGCTAGACGCTCCATCTCGGTACGAAAATCGTCGCGCATATATTCAAGGTTACGCTTCTTCAAAAGCGACTGCACGGTGGCGGTAGTGTACGTGTAGTTGTACTTACCGGGCATGTAAGACATGGAGATTTACCTTTCGTAGAAGTTTGCGGTGTATCAGTCGGTCAGCTTGCTGATAGTAATGATGACGAGGAAAGCGATAGTGAGAAGCGCGACACCGTGATGATGCTTCGTATCTTTCTCATCGCCGCTTAGCGCGTCATGCGTATATTTTTTCCAAAGAGACATTAAGGCTCGCTTCCGTTATTACTTTTTAGGGAGAAGGAGCCCACACTTTTTACCATGCGGGCTCCTATTTGTGTACGCCGTGTGGGGCTTGAACCCACGACCCAGGGATTATGAGTCCCTTGCTCTAACCGGCTGAGCTAACGGCGCATATCGGGCATAACTGCTCGACTAAGAATATTGTACCACATGTGTCTGGCGCTCGCCAGTGAACTCATTGACAATATATCCGTGAGCGCCGGTATTGAGTTGTACGCCGTTGCCTTCGTTGCGGTATTCACCCCAAACATAAGCATTACCTGTCACGGTCACGGAACCACCAATATAGCTGTTTCCGCTAATCTGACTGGTGCCACACTGCTGAGCGTAACCACCCAATGTTGCGTTACCACGACTAACGCAAAACTCATACTGGCGTGCGTTGCCGGTAACGTGCGCTCCCACCATGCACACAGCGCCATCGAACACAGCCCCGTTTTCAGATACCCAGGCGCTACCGAACTGGGAGAGGTTGCTTTCTGATTCAATCCAGCCACCAATATCACCAGCCAGGACGTTATGCTCTGGGATGTCGCGTAGTGCTTGGATTCGGTAGAGGGTTACCTCACGTCCAGCCCACCGGGGGTGCGGGATGGTTTTGTATTCGCCAGTGAAGGCGTACTTTTGTGGTGCGCCATACTTATAGGGCTTCTTGGTTTTGTACATATTTTTCCTTTCAATGCCACCTAGTTTAGGGGCTTGTTTAGTCTACCACATACTTTTTTCGGGTCTACTATCCGGCATGATAAGGTAGTTGTGAAATATTTAACGAAACAACCATCTAGAGAGGATGATTTTACCGCATGAAGTTGAGTAAAGCTTTTATTTTTCTGGGCTTGAACGCGCCCGGCGTGCTGTTCGCAATGTCCCTTATTGCAAATAATACCCTGCGCACTATCTCTGGGGATGCAACTGTGTTTATTGCGCCGTCTGGTACGCCGGTGGGGTTTATTGCCCTGTCGGTGGCGTGGTTTGTTGGTCAAGCTTTCGCTCTGCTTGTTTTCGCCACCGGGCACACGGTGTTTAATGCCATTAAAGAGCCTCTGGTGCGCCTTAGCCGCGTTATTGGTGTTCAGGAGTACAAGCGTTAATCCTTAACTTTTTAACTCTTTAAAACGCAACACAGCCCCTAACTCAAAAATATAGTTAGGGGCTGTGTTGTATGTGGCGACTAACTATATAGCCGTGGCGTGTTTAGTTCTTCACGCCAAAGGACTCGTTCATCTGGTCAATGAGCTGGTTCGTCTTCTTAAGACTGTCCTCCCAGCTCTTATTGAAGCTATACACGCTTTCAATAGTTGCGACGTTCTTCTTTACGGTTTCCACGTCGTACATGACGGACAGGTTACCGCGCCTATCTACCTTAGCGTCGTGTGGCTGTAATGCTAGAGCTTCCTGGAAGCCTGCCTTATAGTTCCGGCGGGTGTTATTGCGCGGGTAGTCGAGGAACGTGTGGATAAGCGGGGTGGGTGCCACAAAAATGTTCGGGCGCTTCGGGTTACCCTTCTTGGGTAGCGGCTTCGGGTACGCCTTTACAATTTCCTTCACTGTATCTTCATGCCAGTACATTGGCGGGTGCTTAGTGAGCGTACTTTCGGGCGTGACTGTGAGAACAGCATCTGGGTAGTAGGTGGAGGCAATGTGGGTAAGGTTCGGTACGGGGGCACCCTTGGTTCCCTTGTAGGCTTCTTGGATGCGGTTTGCGACCGCGTTGGTGTTGTAGTACTTAGAAGCGTCTTTAAGAGCATCTGAGGGTACGTAGCTGGTTCGACGGTTACGTGGTGTAGTGGTGTTTTCTTCTAGGAAACCCATGTTGTGTGGTTGCTTTCTTGTCGTGTTGTTTAAAGTGTTGTGTTTTTGAAGCGCTGTTACTGTCGGATAGGCTTCAAAATTTCGTTGAGTAGGTTGTTGGCTTCGTCAATCTCTGTTACAAGGTTGTGTGTTGCCTTATCGTGGGCGCGTTTGAGCTGATACTCAACAGGTGTGCGGAGGGTAATCCGCTCCATGTGCTGTAGCAGGGTAGGTGAGGTGCCTGCTAGAGCTTTCTTTACCTTGTATGCGTGTGAGATGGTGGCGAGCGCCTGCGCAACATTGTCGTTAGCCAAAAGTTGTTACTCCTTCTTTCCGTATCGGGCTGGGGTTACGGTTCCAGTACAACGAGGGTATCAGTGTACCGGGTCTTACCTCCACCAATATCCTTGGTTTTAGGGGCGAGACTGAAAACGTAACCTACAGCGTGGGTATCGAGGGCTATGTTTACCGCCTCCATGAAGCTTAATAGAAGCAGGGTAGGGTGTTCGTCAGAACCTACAGTCCAGGTTCCCTTGAAGACCTGCCGGATGGTGGCGAAGACTTCACGTGGAATTTCACGGGTCTTACCCGGCGAGGGGGTTGCCTCAGTAAGCTCAGCGGAGATGAGGTGCTTACCGTCAGCGAATACGCCTTCAATGATGATGTAGTTAGTGGTGGTGGGGTTACTCATGAGTATTCTCGCTTTCGAGTTCGGTCTTGAGGTTACTGATAGCTTCCAGCCCGGCGGTAAGCTCGTCGTTCAAGCGGGCAAGGATACTGTTTACCGTATCCGCATCGGTGAGGATGTTGAAAGCCTCAGCGTATGCTTCAATGGGCGTGCCGTTAATGATACCGTTACGCAGAGCTTCTTCTACAGGGGCAATATGCTCGGCTGGGAAGCCTGTCTTGATGAGGTTTCGCTTAGCGGGCTCCCATAGCTTCAAGCGTTTATCGGCAACGCTTTCAAGGAATAGGGAGCGGTGCTGTGCATTCGCGTCCTCTAGGTTCCCGTCGTCAAAGATAACGGTTCGGGAAAGTACAGTGTCGTGCTTACCGTCGATGGTGCGGAAATGTACCAGGTGGTTACCGTTCGTTTCCTTTACCACCTGTAGGGTTCCGAGCGGTTCGTGCGTATCGGGGTCTTCTACGTTCACACCGTCGGGGGTGTATAGGACGGTGCCGGGATACTCGTCGCCGTCCTTAGCGGTGAGAGCCATGAACTTATCAACAACGTGTTTAGGGGTGCCCCAGGCGACGTTTTCGGAGTGTAACGCAATATAACGGTTCGCTGGGATAGTAATGTTATCGCGGGTTGCGATGGGGATAACCTGCATAGGCGTTCCTTCCGGTCGGGTTACAAAAAGTAGGTTCTAATATGGCTCTAGGTTCGGGGCTCCGAAAGATACAACTCATTCAAAAACCCCGAACCAGGCGGCTAACGTTTAAGAGAAAATATTGTCGTAGTAGTTATTCCATTCCTTAATAGCCTGGTTACCCATACGACCAATAACCATGTCGTTCAACTGGAGATGCTTCATAGCTTCCTCCTTAGAACGGGTAGTGAGCTGAACAAGCGAATCCAGGGCAAAACGAACAGTATCCGAGATAGCCTGATTCTCCTCATCAGAGAGTCCCTTACCAAACGCCGGACTCATATGCTCACGAATCTGAGTGATGTACGCCTCGATAACGTTATTGGTGTAAGCGTCAAGCTCAGACCAGCCGCCAAACTTAGCCTGATAGCCTGCGAATAGGCGACCGGCGGTTTCAGCACCAAGGCGCATATTTTCATCAAGCGTGTTCTCAGGCTTGCGGACACTAATCACGTCGTGGAACAGGCGGCTACCGAACGCCTCAGCCGCGCTACGCTTCTCCTGAACGGTCGTGAACTCGCCCGTAACAGAAACAGTACATAGAGAGTTAGACAGCTCCTCAAGAATCTTCTCAATTTCCAGGAAACCCAGGTAACCCACAGTACCGACCGTAACGCTCTTAGCGTCTTCAAGCCAAGCCTTCGGCTTCACACCCTTTGTGAACAGGCGGGACAGCTGTTTGATGCAGTTATCCCACGAGCGGGGTGAGCGCCACGCAAAATCGGAAGCTTCCTCTGACTCGGGGGTGTAGCCCCGCACCTTAGTCAGGTGTGCTGGCTCGTCACCATCCATAGGTTCCATGAGGGTAGCCTTACCGTTACGGATGTGGGTGACAATCTTGGTTCGGATAACAGACTCATTATGAGTCATGCGCTTACCCCAACCGTTAATAGCTCCCGCGCACCAGTCGCTCGGCTTCTGAGTTACCGCATACCAGGTGAAACGACCCTGAATGGGGGTGTGGAAAGTAGTGGGGCTAACGGAGTCGCGTTCCGAGTTGGTAGCGGCAACGATAACAGTATCAGCCGGGAGGGGTACGCCGTTAATCTTGCGGTCGGCAAGGATGTTCAGAGAAGCGGCTAGAACGTCGGCGGGCGCGTTCCTCAGTTCATCAAAGAACAGCATCACGGGCTGACCGTTATCAGCCTGAGCGAAAACCTCCGCCTGCCACGTGTCCATAAGATACTGAACAGCACCCTTAGTGGTCTTAGAACCGTCGGGGTTAGTCACCTCAATAGTGTCAGGGACGGGGATGCCCTGGAACTGTTCAGCGTTCATCTGGGAGGTGATGAGAGTGAGGAGCTTATAGCCGGTGCGTTCCGCTAGTGCTTCCATGCCCTTAGTCTTACCTACACCGGCGGAACCGATAAGGCAGATATTGGAGCCGTGCTCAATCACATCACCAGTAATTTCGTCTACCGTGGGGTAGGCGGTCTGGTGGATGAGTCGGAACGCATCATCGAGGTTCACTTCCTTGACAGTATGCATGGTTTCTGTTTCTCCTTTTCAATAAAAACCTTTTAAGGAAATTGTACCACATGTTTTTATGAGTACATAGTTTTATTTGGTGCTGTGGAACACCTTAGCGAGATTACGGAGCTCGGACGGGCAAGAAACACGAGGGTCTGTAATCAGAACAAACATTGAAATACCCTTATTGTCATACAGGGAAGCCTGCTTAGTCATCTCTGCCCAGTCTTCATCCTCAAGCTCACCATCCGTAATGAGGACAGCCACATCAGGCTTAGGGGTTTCCTCCGTGGGGTTGCGGTCAATATTCAGAACTTCCTTAAAGAACGTAGACAGATATGTGCCGCCACCACCTGTAAACCGAATATTCTTCAAATTCTCCGCACTCTGCCAAGGGTAGAGCTTAGTATCAATACACGCTAGTTGCGTCTCATACTTGTCCTGACGCAGAATCTGGTCTACAGCTTCAACAGCCAGACGGGAACCATTATGCGAACGCATAGAGCCTGACGTATCAACACCCACGTAAACAGACAGCTTATCCGGCTTACTGATAGTCAAAGTTCGCGGGCGAATCACATTACTAAAACGCATAGAACGCGGGTTATGACGCTGATACGTCTTCACCTGGTCACCATTAGCGCGCTTACGAGAAGCCTTACGAGCAATACTCCGGTTCATCACATACACCCAGCCAGGAACCTTGCGGCTAGTACGGATATCGTTTCCCCAGTCCAGCTCAGAGTTTCCCGCACTAGAACCTACACCGTTACCTGAGCCTTGCATCTGCATCATCATCCGCGCCTGACGCTCAGCCTCACGCTCACGACGTAGCTCCCACATGCGCCTCTCATGTTCACGGCGCATAAGCTCTTCGTGTTCCTGCTCACGCTCGATAGCTTCTAGCATCTCAGCGGCGGTAGCGCCTGTGTTTCCACTATCACCATTACCGGCTCCCGAGCCGCTACCAGCACTTTCGTCGCTGTTAGATTCTTCTTCGTCTCCATTTTTAGAGCCGGAACCTCCGCCGCTACTATTGCCTGAGCCGCCGCCTTCGCTTTCACCCGAGCTTTCACTATCGCTAGAGTCAGCATCTTCCCCATCTGAGCCGTTATTACTCGCGCCGCCAGCGCCGGATGAGTCTCCCGCGTTACCGTTCGAGTTACTGTTATTGCCGCCCCCTGAGCCGGAGCTGTTACCATTACCAGAGTTGCCCCGCCCCTCTCCTTGCGAAGAGCTGGAGGTAGTGTGGCGTAGGATAAGCCACAGCAGAATAAGAATAACGATAATTAAGATAATCCAGATAGCCCAGGGGTTCTGGTTAAACCATTCAAGGATTTGGGACATGATTTTACAACCTTTCTAAGATGCGCGATTAGCCGCTTTATGCTTCTTGCTCACCTGAATTGCTCGGCGGGTCGCCCCACTCTGATTCTTTAGCTTTAGCGAGATAAGGTAGTGCGCGTTCGTAAGAGTTTCCTCAACACGGCGCGTAGTGGTGTATGGGGTTTCAATAACCTTAATTTCCGTGCGAGGAGCAATAGAAACCTTATCTAGCACGCCGGTGAAAGCTTCAAGCTCATAAGGCGCAACACGACCATAACCGGGAACACGGGTGTACGGACTAGTGGTGAACTTGATAGGGTGCGCCTCACCCTTACCTACCTGTACAGTTACGGGGCTGTTCTTCGCGTTCTTATACCGAAGCATAATAGTGTACTGCCCGCTACCGCGATTATAGGCGGCGGTATAGGTGAGCTTCCTGTGGGCGCGCTTAATTTCCTTAAGCTTGTCTTCTACAGCTTTAGCGTATGCTCGTGCGTGCCTGCCGCGATACCACTCCGGGTAATGAAGTTTCGCTTCTACGGTGGCGTTCAGCTTCTCGCCTGCTTCGTTGCGCCGCTTAGAAGTATTAGGCTTCCGCGTGTTACGTCGAATAGTGGAGCCTACCGGGGTTTTGCGGGGCATAACGTTAGGGGTTGGTACCATGTTGTTTCCTTTCAATAGAGTGGTAGGTACAAGAATTTTCTACCTTCATTGTACCACATGTTTTTAGGGTTTAAGGGAGGGGAGCGGCTATTTTTCCACTCCCCTCTACCAGTAATTTTACTTACCGCAAACCGTTATAAATTAAGCATCAATAGCGAGCGGGTAAGTCTTGATGACTGTTGCCAATTTTGGTAATATTGCGCATATGCTTTAGCATTGTTGATACTAGCCGTATTGTCAATAAACAATACTACCTGAGAGGAGGATGCGTTGGGTAAAAATCAGACCTATAAGGCGTTTACTGCGCGCCCTTCTCATGTCATGGATTTAAATGGCGTGCTGTTGGATAGCGCACCCATTATGGCTGAACTCGCCTCTGAGGTGCGAGGCATTTCGGGTTACTCAACCTTTGTGGCTCGTAATGATACTGAGCTTGGGGTTGAGTTGGCTAAAATTGCTGTCTCTCAGCCAGCGGAGGCTGGTCGTCTGGCGGGTGTTAAGATGCCTGATTTTTTGGTGCCAGATAAAAAAGATGAGAACGGCGAACCACTCAAGGATAAGAATGGTGAGCCTATCAAAATCAAGACAGGCAGGTCGCGCAAAGAGAAACTTATCCAGCATAATGTGGTTACGGCGTATCGTTCCTGGCAGGAACGTATCGATGCTGTGAATGGCGAAAGTTCTAAGCATGTGAGTCAGGGTTGGAAACGTATTATGAACGCTTCACCCCCGTCGTATGGGGAGGTTTATGTTAATCTTGCCGCGACAGATAAGCAGTATGCGGTGATTGAAAACAACCCGTTTATGGACGGGGAAATTGTTCTCAAAATGGTGGTTAAAGGCAACTGGTATCGCCTGATTTTTAGGTTTGATAATACCCGCTTCCCAGAGGGCAAGGTAACTCTGCCGGTCATCAAGGTTCAGGACGGTAAGCCCATTTTCATCTTCACGGTTGCTACCGATGACCCCGTCGTTCAGTTCTCTGGCGACTATGTTATCGGTGTGGATGTTGGTATTAACAACTATGCCACTGTTGTTGTGCGTAACACCAAGACAGGGGAAGTAGCTTACAGCTCCACGTTGTCTCAGCGTGGTCATTCGCTATGGAATAGCGTTCGTGCGTCTGAGAAGCAGGTTCGTCAGCTCCGCGAGAAAGCTGAGTCGCTTTCGCTGTATGACCGTCAGGCTAAAATGGCGGCGCTTGATGAGGCGCAACTTCACCGTGAAGCCGCATCCCGAAAAAAGAGGGAGCTGGCTATCCTTGCCGCGCAAGAAATTGCCGACCTGTCGCACCAGCACGATAACGCCGTCGTTGCGGTAGAAGACCTCGGCTGGGTTAAGAATACGATGAAGAACGGTCGCTGGAACAGGGGTGAGCTTGTTAAGTGGCTGACCCACTATGTTGAGCAGAACGGCGGCTGGGTCGTATCCGTAAATGCTTTTAATACGTCACAGGTTTGCCACGAGTGTGGCGCTGAGGTTACTCATCCTGAGCATAAGGTTTCTGACTGCCCTAAGTGTGGAGAGACGGATAGGGATGTTAATGCCGCCGCTAATATTGCCTCACGCGCTGTAGCCAAAGTGAAAACAGCTCGGAATAGTCGCGCTAAAAACCGTAAGCTCCAGAAAAAGACTTCCTTAAAAACCCCTGCCGCCAGGAAAGCTTTAAAGCATCCTGGCGGCAGTAGGAATAAGAATTATCCGACCCCGAAGAGGAAGAAACGACGTTCTTCTAAGGGGGTGAATCTTCCTCTGCGCCCCGCTAGGGTACGAGCAATTTGCGTGGATACCAGGGTTCTAGCGGACTGCCTCACATACGGTGTTGCAGAGACCAGCAAGGCGGCACTCAATCAAGGAAACACGACTTACGAATGTAAGTTATGTAGCCTTAATCGATACTCTCAGCCAAAGTAAGACCAGTAGTCTCAGTAAGAATCTTCTCAGCCACATCAGCCGTGTACAGCAAATCAGACATGCGGGCAGGCGCAATACCCTGAGTCTTAGTCATACGCTTCACACGCACACCAGTCGCCTTATGCTTACGCAGAACATTGAGAACCGCGTCCTCACCCTTCTGCTTAGCGATAGTGATAACGGGGTGGCTAATCGCGTAAAGAACCTCAGACTCAGTATTCGTAAACTTCTCCTTAGCGCGCTTAACCCAAACCTCTGACGGAGCACCCAAACCTGCCTCCTCCTGAAGCCAATCACGCAGGAACTCACGCTCCTCATGAGTGTAAAGGTAAGTCTTCTCCTTAGAGTTGCACCACACCATGCGGTACTTAGGTTCACGGTTAATAATCTCAAGCAACTGAGCCGCCTGCTTCATACTAGTCCCACAGTGAATGGGCTGACGGGCACCCTTACCGCCGCGCGCCTTCCACGCCTCAGCGCTCAGATACAGACCATAGGCAACAACCTCACTGCCGTAAAGAATAACGCCCTTATCGGCAACGCAACCCTTCAAGGAATCCACAGTAGGAATCATAGAAAGATTCTGATTAAAACTCTTCGGCGCAACATACTCAGTAGTAGCAAGATACTCGGTAGCGAACTCACACAGAGCCTCCACCTCATCCTCAGCAACATAAGCACCGTAACCAGGGTGCTCCTCACGCCACTTAGCAAGCACCGCATAACCCTTATGAGCACTCAGGAAAACGTCAGGGTGAAGCGCAACCAGGCGCGGCAAAGAAACATACGTCACATCACGCACAGGCTCAGTATAAACAAAACGCCCATAACCATAAGGGTACGAAACATCCACACGGTCAAGATTCACCAAGCGGCGCACACCATCACCCTTACCAACACGCGCCACCAACTCAACGGGCACACCATCAATAACAACCGGCTTCTCCACCGAAGCATCGCGCGTAAGCTTCGCCAAAGACTTAACAGAAAGCACCTCTAGAGCATCCACAGCATAGTGGCGCTCACCAACCTCACGATACTTATCGGTTTCCACAGGGGAAGCATTAACCCCTAGAACCTTACGGTAAAAGTGAGAAGTGCCGCGCAAACCGTCAGCAGTCTGTTTCGCTTCCTTAACCTTGGCATCAAAATCAGGGATAGCTCGCAGGTCAGCATTAACAGTAGTCATAGTAGTTATTTCCTTTCAATAAGGGGACGTATTTCATCTCATGCACTTACCGTACCTCAATCTTAGTAAAAAGTATAGCACATGTTTCAAATATTTTCAAGATTTAGGGCAAAAGTAGTGGCGGTTATTCAAAAACCGGAATAACCGCCACTACACATAGGAGAGCCATCTTGACCAACCAAAGCCACCACGCAATTGAGATGACTGGGAAAAGAAAGCCGGTACCCACGCCCGAAAGAGAGGTAAAAAGGGTACGGAACTACATCCGTTACGGGTACGTGCGCCAGGTGGGACTCGAACCCACACACCTTGCGGTACCTGATTTTGAGTCAGGCGCGTCTGCCAATTCCGCCACAAGCGCTAGAGGAGGGGCACCATATTAGAGCACTCAGTGCCCCTCTCAGATTACACAGTACCATTCATCACACAGCATCAATTGCACTTGTTAGGAGGCTAACCTGTTTAGCCTAAAAACGAATAACCTTAACCCACATTTTGCAGGCAAGGCGGGCGTGAGGGGCGTTTATCCTCACATCCCTAATGAATGACACTACAAGTTTAACACAGCCTGGGTGTCGTTTTCGACCCAGAACCACCAGTCGCAACGTGAAATGCAACACGCATATGCTGGGGCTGGGTTAGCTTACCATAAAGACCCTATCAGTCTCGCAAAGGAGATGAAAGTAATAGCTAATCCTTAGCTCTGATTCGATTATTGACTGTGTTACGTGCGCCCGGTGGGACTCGAACCCACACTCCAAGGAACCTGATTTTGAGTCAGGCGCGTCTGCCAATTCCGCCACAAACGCCAAAGGGTGAGGCTAATAACCAGAAGTTATCTAGCCTCACCCAACCACAGACATATTCACACTGCTAATGTAGCTACAGTGTAGCTACGAGACGAAACCTTAACAGTACTTCACTGAAAAGGTGGGGCAACTCATATGCAACCTGCCCCTGTGAACAATGCTAGTGTAGCACACTTAAAGAGCGTCACGCAAGAAAACCATAGCTTTACAAGGTAACACTCATCACGTTACGGGGTTTACCTGTTAGGGAGCCATTGTCACAACCACAGGGAGCGCATATGCGCGCTTACCCGCGTCATAACAAATACGGTTACCATCAAACAAAGGAGCACCCACCGTCACATCGCCAAACGTGCAATTCGTAAACATGTCATTAACAATGCGGTACCCATACTCCACCACAGGTGTATCCTTTAGATTCGGGGCACCAACAATAAACGGTAGCGTCTCAACCGGGCATCCATTCGACGTCGGGTCACCCGCAACAAGACGAATCTCACTCACCTTCCCGTCAGCACTCACAAACCACTGAACCCAACCAACATACGCATGATTACCCGCCTTGCGAGCCGTCTGAGCAACCTCCATACGCAACTCGCCCGCAGAATCAACCCCAACAAGCTCCTTCACAACCGAATGCACCGTCTTAAAGAAACTAATCGTACTCACACCTGAAACCGCATAACAAAAATGCTTACGCGCATCATACCAAGGAAGCACAAAACCAAACTGCTCCGGAGAACCAGACACCGCCTTCACACCATCCTGCGGCTTAAACAACGCAAAAGTAACACCCTCATCCGAGCCAGCACCAAAAACAGCCGAAGCCTTCAAAGCAAACAACCTAGAAGCCACCCGCTGAGTATGAACACCATAATTAACATTCACACCAGTAGGAACATCTGCAAGAACACGACGAAGAACCGGCTCAGGAACAGCCGCAGGAATAACACCACCCGAACCCGACACCGGGTCAAAAGTATCCGGGTCAGCCGAAACACACAAAGCACCCACCAAATCAGCATCCCCCGCAACAGCCCCACGCTCATAAATAAAAACCATATGCGCAGGCGTAAACGGGATAGACGGATTAAGCACAGCCATCTCCTCATCCGACAAATACGAAGTATCTACCGGCTCACGGTGACCACCACCAAAAACAGCACCCTCAAAATTAGGGAACCCACCATTAGTAGGCAAAGACTTAGCCTTCTTACGACCAAACATCACACAAAACCTTTCAGTAAAAACAAAAACATGTGCTACAACTAATTATAAAACAAAGCACCCCTCACCAGCAAACAAAACTGGCAAGGGGTGCAAAAAACAATATTAAAAAATAAAAAGCTCCCGTACCTGGACTCGAACCAGGAACCAAGCGATTAACAGTCGCCTACTCTGCCAATTGAGCTACACGGGAATAACTCCCCAAAAGGGAAAAGTAACGATAGTGTAACTATCTAATATGATAGAGCGTATCAGAAAAACGTTCCATCAAGACCCTAACGCACAGCCTGCCGGATTTGAACCGACGCCTCCGTGTTGTTGCACAGCGGGCTACCAGACTACACCAAAGCTGTTGCCGCACCCCTACGAGCCGTTCACGTGATTAACTCATATGATGCCCCTCAAGGCTCATGACAACCTCAAGGCACGACATGCTTCAAAATAAACCGTGTAGCCAACATGCCAAAACCACACAAAGTGCGCCCTGTGGGGCTCGAACCCACGACCCACGGATTAAGAGTCCGTTGCTACTACCAACTGAGCTAAAGGCGCAAGACACGACCAGGAACCAAGGTAAGGCAAAAGTGAGGAAAAACCAAACCCAGCCCCAGCCGTGCAAAAAGGTAACTACCGAAAAGCTACCACAACACACGCAACAAAAAGCCGCGCATGAACGTACCCCCGACGGGACTCGAACCCGCATTACCGCTGTGAGAGAGCGGCGTCCTCCCGATTAGACGACAGGGACGTGCCCCTCACAGGAATCGAACCTGCGACCTCCCGGCTCGGAACCGGGCACTCTATCCTCTGAGCTAGAGGGGCAACAGTAAACCCAAAAACAGGTTTACCTAAAAGTATCCCAGACAGGAGTCGAACCTGTGACGACCCCGCTTAGGAGGCGGGCGCTCTATCCACTGAGCTACTGGGATAAGAATAGCGGCAACCAACAAAAAGGTGAACCGCTACTCGATGTAACGAAAGGTTAAATTGTGACCATAACTATAAAAACAGCATGACCCCATGCCAGCTTCCAAAAGCTACAAATATAACTCTTAAAGCTTGCGTACCCCCAACGGGAATCGAACCCGCGTCACCGCCTTGAAAGGGCGGCATCCTGACCACCTAGACGATGGGGGCATATATTGTGTGATTATAACTCATTTCCCGTGTGCATTAGGGAAAAATAGGCGCTTACTTATTGCGCAAGTAGTAGCGGTGAGCCATCCCTGCGTGTATAGGGAAAACCTAATCCTTCCGCGATACACCGGATAAACACTAGAGCCATCCCCACATGGGTTGGGTCTGACTTTTTATCAGACGGTGACCCTCAAGTAGGCTACCCCACTATCCTGGTCTTGACACCACCCAAAAGCAATGCCCGTTTAGATTCAATACCTCTCCCGTCTCTCACAGGCGAGGTATATAACAAGCCACCATAATAGGTGCTGTTACGCGCCCCCCGCAGGATTTGAACCTGCGACCTTCTCGTTCGTAGCGAGATATTCTATCCAGACTGAACTAGAGGGGCGGGGTGAGTGACGGGAGTCGAACCCGCTATGACTTGCGCCACAAGCAAGCGCCTAACCGTTTAGCTTCACTCACAGTGCCCTTGGGCGGACTTGAACCACCGACCTTTGCTTTATCAGAGCAACGCGCTAACCGTCTGCGCTACAAGGGCTTAGACTGACTTTTTAGGCGGTCAGCACGCCATATACGCGGTCTGTACGGGAGTCGAACCCGCGCCCCCCACCGTGACAGGGCAGTGCTCTACCGTTAAGCTAGTAGACCTTATGGGCACCCCCGCTAAGGAGTGCCCCTATCTTGCGTTTCAACCAGGGAGCGACCCTCGGGTACGCGCGCAAGAACGCTCCCCGTATATGGTTAAGTCGACTACCGGCACCGTCCAGACGCTCTAATAAAACACCGAGCTACACGTGCAATGTGGCACGTGGCAGGATTTTAACCTACGACCTTCTGGATAATGTACATCCGGTGTATCACGAAAGGATTAGCTACATCCCCTCATGTTACGTGCGCCCTGTGGGGCTCGAACCCACGACCTGCGGATTAAAAGTCCGTAGCTCTACCGACTGAGCTAAAGGCGCTTAACACACAACCTATAATAGGCGTGTGAGTGGACAGTACGGGACTCGAACCCGTAACCTCCTGTGTGCAAAACAGGTGCTCTCCCAATTGAGCTAACCGCCCTCATGAAAGCAAACAAGTGAACCTCGTCTACTTTTGCGAGCCCCCTATCGGAGTCGAACCGATGACCCTCTGTTTACAAGACAGATGCTCTAACCAACTGAGCTAAGGAGGCAAAGAATGTATTCAGTTAAGAAATAACATTATGGTTTTCAGGTCTCCCTAAACCGTATATATCAAGTGTACCACATGTTTTTCGCACTACGCAAGTCGAAACTCAAAAATTTTTAAACTTTTTTGAGTAGCCCCGCGAGTGTGACCCATGCTTGTATAGGTATCACGAGAGGCATAGCCAAAGCTATACGCGGTCTGTACGGGGCTCGAACCCGCGACCTCCGCCGTGACAGGGCGGTGCTCTAACCAACACTGAGCTAACAGACCAGAACCTCAACAAAAAAGCTAAGGCATCAACGCCACACATAGGTGACGCAAGCTCCCCAGACTGGACTCGAACCAGTAACCTCCCGATTAACAGTCGGGCGCATCTGCCAATTGAGCTACAAGGGAATATAAACCTCCCAGTTAAGGGTGGTTGCGTGCGCCCGGTGGGACTCGAACCCACACTCCGAAGAAGCGGATTTTAAGTCCGCCGCGTCTGCCAATTCCGCCACAAGCGCCTAAAGTGTGAACATGGCAACTATATCACACTAACACTCAATCTCGCAAAAAAGAATGAGCAAAAAAAGTTAGAAGCCCGAAGGCTCCCTCATTGCAATAAGGGTGCCTCAAAAAGTTACCCTAATGAGGCTGAATCCTCGAACCGGATTTAACACCGGCATATCAGTGAGGCTCCACCTATTGAGCTACCAGAGACTCAAGCGTCCCTGGACGGGATTTGAACCCGCACCTCTCACCTAACGTTAATTACGTAACCGAGGAACGCAAACATGTGTACAGCATCTTTACGTTACGTGTCCCAGGCAGGACTCGAACCTGCACGGGGTAGCTCACACTAGCCCCAGGCGCTACACACCCCGTTTTGCGCATAAGGGGTGCTTCACGCCCATCTTTGCCAATTTGACTACTGGGACGGCTCTCAAAATGTGCGTTTCAAGAGCAAGTACGCCCGGTGGGACTCGAACCCACACACCGTGAGGCATAGGAGCCTAAATCCTACGTGTCTACCAATTCCACCACGGGCGCTTAGCTATTTAACTACTAAATAGTAACACAAAGAACGAACCTTGCGTGAGAGGCGTACACGAGAATCGAACTCGCAACAGCAGTTTGGAAGACTGCGGTTTTACCATTAAACTAGTACGCCAAATATTTAACACAAATAACTATAGCATAGTATATCCAATGTGTTAAACAACCGTAACCAGAAATAATGAAAATCGCGAAACGATACTCGTTATTCCCAGGTCAATTTTAGGGTTTTTCAACCCAAGGTCTTACGGATAGCCTGTTCCACATAAGCTCACCTGGTTTCGACTAAAGAGCCACGCAACCAGGGTTGTCGCCCATGCTTCTGCTGAAACACCGCCTTAAAGGGAGATGCGCCACTGCCTTGCGTGACTACATCGATATAAGGCTGTATGTCATTATTACAGCAAAACCTGAGAGCCATGTCAAGTCGAAATGCGAGAAAAATTTCATAGTTTTTCTCGCATTATCGAAAACTGCAGATTTACCCTTAGACAGTTCTAAGGAAGTACGCCGGACGCTGTAGCAATTCGAGAAACAAGCGCCAGGTTCCGTGTCTCCTGCCGGAATTGAACCGGCGACCTCCTGCTCTTCAGGCAGGCGCTCTACCAACTAAGCTAAAGAGACTCACACCCCATATAGATAGGTGCTCTACGTGGTTCGTAAGGGATTTGAACCCCCGACCTCCGCCGTGTAAAAGCGTTGCTCTACCAACTGAGCTAACGAACCTAAAGATGAATCCCCTGGCAGGACTTCACACCTGCAACCTGTGTGGGTGCGCTACCAATTACGCTACAAGACAGCCAGACGCTTGTACAGGGCGCACTGACATACTAAGGTCTTGACGGGACTCGAACCCGCACCTCCCTGCCCATGTTTTTAAGCTAACGCACGGTCAGCTAATGACTTTACACCACAGGGGAGCACGCAGAAAATGTACGGTTTTCTACGGCTACGAGCGTGTAGAGGGGAATCGAACCCCACTATTGCGTGCCCTTTCTAACAGAGCCCGCCACTTGCCTTCGTGGTCATTACACGCTACAGGTTTCGCCACCTTCGGTTAGAACTCCGGTTTTGTAACCTGTAAGCACCCGCCACCGGCTTTGAACCGATATCTTGCAGTTTTGGAGACTGCGGCTTTACCTTAAGCTAGACGGGCTTGCGAGAAATAAGTTTACCACATGTTCCATGTTTGCAAACTTGCGTTTTCTCTGAGTGCCGCCGGAGGGATTTGAACCCCCGAAATCGAATGATGCCTGATTTACAGTCAGGTTCCTTTAGCCTCTTGGATACGACGGCTTATATTAAATAGTTACACTATTTTGTTTTCAATGAGCTTTACGTCGGTGACTTTCCATGCCTCCGCGTCTTATATATCAAGTGTACCACATGTTTTTCGTGGTTTACAACTCGATTTTGTGTTATCTATATCACATTACTTAGTGGGCACACATAAGCCGCCTGTAAGTCATGTAGATAACGCGCGGTCTATATGGGATTTGAACCCACATCCCCTACCGTGACAGGGTAGCGCTTTAGCCTGTTAAGCTAATAGACCTTATTTAGTACTAAGGTTTCCCTTTATACACTATGTACCCCTTACAGGAATCGAACCTGCACAAGTCTACTTAGAAGGCAGATGCTCTATCCGTTAAGCTAAAGGGGCGTATGAGGTTTTGTAATATCTAGCGGCTTTCCCGCCTTACAGATACTACTGTACCACATGTTTTTTGCGGTCTGCAACCTGATTTTAAGTTATCTGTATCACAGGTAGAAACTCCGCATAAGCACGCACGCAAAAGACATCCCAGTGTGTACAAGGACATCCAAGGCTAGGCAGGCTAGAAATCACCTAAGTTATTAGTCGCTCACATATTTAACATTCTTTGCGTGTTACTGTTTAATAAATAAGGCGCGCACAGCAAAGGCAATGAGTCGGATTAGCCCGGTAAGTAACAGCAATGCGATAGAAACACCTAAAGTCGTAACAAAAGCGCCTACAATGGTAACCGTAAACCCATGCGTAGACCAGTCACCTGGCACATTGTCTACCTTGCGTACAGCCCAAGCTAGAAGACCGAAGGAAACACTGGCTATTCCAGCGAAAAAACCTGACGAGATGGAAATTACTAGCAGTGACTTGGGTACTTCACTTAAACCACTGAACGCCCCGCTCCTTAAAGCAAGATGCGTGACTGCTAGTGCAAAAGCCACGTAAAGAACGAAGAAAAGGTTAAGAATCGGGTAGCCGCCCTCAAACTCAAAAATACCCATGTTGGTTATACATCCTTTCTGATAGGTTGCATGGATGTTAGCCACCGTCAGACGGTGACCCTCAAGATAGAGCATCAATTAAGGTTACATCCCCTACATTCATAGGGTACGTTTCCTTCTGTTTATTACTCTCCCCGTCTTTCACGGTTGAGAGGTAGCACACCTTGGGGTGTGTTACGTGCTCCTTGTCGGAGTCGAACCGACACGGGGATACTTAGAAGGTATCTGCTCTATCCGTTAAGCTAAAGGAGCTCAGGTGGTGGAAACCGTAAAGGTTTTATCGCCAGTTATTGAATAATAACACCTGTTTTTAGTGGTCTGCAACCTGGTTTTGGGTTGCTTGTATCTTTGCGAGTGTCGGGTTTCTTGGGTGTTGTGTGTGCTCATGCGTTTTGCTGGGTAATATTTTTGCTTCACCTGTTGGGTGGTGCGGGCGGTTATGAGGCGGGTTTCTTTATATGGTGGTAACCTTGGGGTATGTTTTATTGGTCTTTTAGGTTTGGAGGCGTTGAGCTTGCTCCAACTTTCCCCTGTTAGTAATTTCATGCTCACGTTATCGTATGTTGTGGTTGCAGTATTTGTGGTGGTGTTGATTTTTGGGGTGTCTGCTACTTTTATTGAGTACCGCCGCTTGAAGCGTCGTGGTTCTGGTGGTGATGTGGGGCGTGATGAGTTGAAAGCTGTGGCGGGTCATTGGGGTGCGTGTCTACTGCTTGCGGGGATTGTGGGTATTGAGGGTGCTTTAATTGACTCTCTATCTTTCGTCCTGCCACTCTTTCTTATGTTGCTTGTTTGCTTGTTTTTATATGTTTGGCTTAGGAAGAGAGATTTTAAGGCAGGCGTTATAACGGTTAAGGTGGCATACTTGGTCAGTGTTGTGCTCATTGCTTGCATTGCTGTCCCCGTCGGCGTGGATGCTTATGTTGTCGTATCTACTTCCCGCGACCGGGTTGTGGTTCGTTATCAGGACGCATCAGGTAATTATCATGACTCTGTTCAGCGTAATGCTCTAGTTGGGCAGGTTCGTGAGGTTCGTAAGGATGAGGGTCAGGTAGAGTACCAATGGGGTGAGGCGAGTATTCACGGCGGCAATGCTGTTATGCCTATCAGTAGTGACAGTAAAGATTCTCGTAGTCGAGTTGAGATTGTTGATGATTTGCTGACTGGTGAGGCGCCATACGTTGTTCGTGAGGTGAGTATTGAGCGTTACGTTGGTACACGTGATGATGCGCCGTTATGTTTAGGTCAGGATGTTCAGTTGCGTAAGTCGCCGGATTGCACCTTGGGCTCCATCAACGCGAAGGTTCAAGGTATCCGTAATATTATCCACATTCCGGCAGGTTCTTATACCCAATATGTGAAGGTTTCTTAGGAGATTGTTGAGAATGGTTTTGAAGCTGAGTGTCGCTGATGCGGTGTACACGTACCCGATTATTTGGTTCTTGGTGTTAAGTGCTGTCGCGTTTGTTCCGTCTCTGTATTTTTGGTGGCGTTACCGTAAAGACGCTAAAGAGGTTGAGGAGGCACTCGACCGTGTCCGCTTAGCTAAAAATGAAGCGGAGAGGCTCCTGTGGAGGCGTAGCCATGCGTATCATAAAGAGTACCTCGATGCTGATTACCCTGATAAGCAAGCTATCTGGGATAAGAACGTGCAGATGTGGGAGGACTATAACGCTAATCCTGCAAAATATATTGGGGATGAGCTGTCAGGTGCTGAATCTGCAAAGTACGGCAAGCTTTCACGCATTTGGGAAATGCATATTGGGGCTGGTTTGGTTCTGGTAGCACTTTTATTACTGGTCTTCGTTGGGGTAGGCTTGTGGGGTGTAGCAATTCTTGCTTTCTTCGCGTTTTTATTCGCGACAGGTTGGGCTTGGGTCGATGATTCTGAATACGCCCCTGTCTGGCTGTGGCGTATCCCCAGATGTATTGCCGCCGCCGCTGTAGTTGCCGTAATACTAATTCCTGTATCTGGTTGGGCTACTAACAGTCCGCCTCCGGGTTGGGTTGCTCAGACTCATGAGGTGACGCTTGCGTGGCAGGAAGACGGTTCATATAGTACTGGTGAACCGGCAAAGATATACCTAGACGGTACAGTGACTAAAAAGGAAGCGGCAGACGGTAGTCACTCCTACTCTTGGGCGGAGCTTGATTCAGCTAACGCGAAGAGTACATACGAGGCGTTTTATAACAAGGACGGCGCGAAACAGGTGCGCATCGTGGATGACCTCGAAGAGATGGAAGCGCCCTATGTTGTACATTACCAGACCTTTAGTGTGTTGAACGGCTACAACGACAGTGAGGTCTGCACCTTTTCTACCGTCACGATGGGTTGTTCAGAGCGCAATGCGTGGGCTAAACAGGAAGAAGCGGTTATCCATATTCCACGTGGACAGCAGGAACGCTGGGTAGCCTCTGTAAAGAAGTAACGTGGTTTTAGACAGGTCTAGACGACGCTACTACCGCTTAGGTCGCTGTTTTATTGTGCCCCTCCTGCTCTTTATGGTGTTCATGGTGTGAGCGCCTGGAAACGCCGGGCACTACATTCGCACCGCTTTATGTTCGCTACGGGTAGCGGCTGAGTAAAAAAGACGAGTCCCCCTATAGTTGCTTTCTATAGGGGGACTCGTCTTTTATTTTTTACCTGTTTGCCAGGGCGTATAATTAACCGTTAATCCAATTTATATAAAATTGTATCAACCTGTAGCTTATTGTTGATACCCCAATTATCCACCCCCTTGTCGTCAAGGGAATTGGTAAAGAATCCAACGACAAGTTGGTTCAACTATACATGTAACCCTAAACATTTTTGTGTGATGGGCTAGAGGTGCTGTAGGGTACCTATAACAGGTTTCCGCCTGTTATGAATTAAATGCAACGTTTCGATAGTTTTCGCAACAATTCGATACGCCATTTAAACCTATTAGTAGCGTTTAGAGTACCTTAGCGGGCGCGTTCCGCCCTGCCTGTTCACGTTCCAGCTTACGGGTAGCCTTGTCGAAGCTGTGGTTACTCAGCTTCATGAGGGTGTCCATAAGGGTAATAACTCCGAGGAGTGCCGCGTATTCAACCAAGCTCGCGTCCTCATGGTTTTCAAAGAGGAAGTCGTCCTCTAGGAGGGTTGCTGTGAGTGAGTTTAGGGAGAAGATAGCGCCTGCCGCTTTGGAGCGGCGCTTAGCGTTCAGGCGGGTAATTGCTTTAAGGCGCGCCTTATCGTCTTGACTTAGGTGCTCACCTGTTGCGCCGATGCTCTGATTCTTTGCCTCGAGTAGTACGGAGAGCCATTTAGAGTCCTCTAGGGCTTCATCGTGGGTTGCCTGTGTGAGGGTGCGGGCTTTAGCGTTAGCTTCTGCTACGCGGGCTAGGAACTGGCGTGTAGCGGCTTCTAGCTTCTCCTGGCGAGCTTCTACCGTGGGCGTTTTGGCTGTAATGTAACGGGTTGCTGTTTCGGATAGTCGGGTTACTGAGTGGCGGATATGGGGGAATGACATATATGTCTCCTTGTCATTGTTTTTGGGATGTTAAAGCTGAAACCTTATGTAGGTTAATCATTACAAGCTATTCCTTAATGGGTGCCTCCCAAGTGTAGCTAGGGTAGGCTTGCTCGTAACTGAGGAGCTCCTTTGCTTTCATGCCATGCGTGTCATACGTTCCCGCGAGTACGCGGATATGGTAATTGATGGTTTTCATAGATTCTTCTAATCTACTCAACTTTTCTTCGTAGGTATTCCAGCCTCTACCACCACTCAGCAGGCTACTTAGGGGATAAGGTTCTCTGAAGTTTGAGCCTGTAAGGTCAAGCGTAGCGTTTGTGAGCCAGTCGATTGTGTCTCGGAGCTCCTCGGCGTATTCGTAGTTCGCGTCGGTCATTCCATCACGTTGATGCATATCTGATTTTACATCTTGGAGTCGTTCACGGAGCTCTAGTTCCAGGTTCAGAAGCTTCTTGGTCACGCGGACGTATTCCATGTGAGCTGTGCGTGCCACAAGCCAGGCATAATCGTCATCACGGGTAAGGTCGCCGTAAGATTCGTCCGGGTTGTAGAACTTATATTTGTACATGAGTGGTGTTCCTTTTGTTTGCCTATTAGGTGTGTGTATGCGTAGTGGGTGGCGTTTATAGGTTGGTTACCTCGATGTCGAGTGCCCACCCGAAGCTTACACCGCGATTGTTGATGTACTCGAGCCCGTCGAAGGTTACGGCTCCGGTGCAGTCATCCTCATTGTGGAGCTCGTCTTCGTTGTCTTCCCAGCAGGTCAGACATTCACGGTTGCACTGGATAACGTTGAGGGTGCCGTCGGGCTTTCCGGTGTAGTCCTTGATGGTGAGGCGGGAGCTGGTGCCTCCGGTTACGAAGCGGGTTGAGGTTACGCGGGTGCCGTCGTCGCGGATGGTGGTGAACTTGATGGTTGCGCCTACTTGAATTTCCTTGGGTACGAGGAGGTTCCCGTCTCCGTTGATGAGGGGGTCGCCCCATTCGTCGGTGAGCTTGATTACCTTGGGGGTTTCGGCGGTCTGCTTGGTCATGATGGTTTGTACCTTTCGGTTACTGGGGTTGTTAGGTTGTTGAGGCTTCTGACAGTCCACATGTCATGTGCCCATAATATGCCGCATGTTTTTCAGCGTGGTACGAGTATGGGCTGGCGTAACAGGATGCCATACACCAGCCCGTGTTTGGTAATTGCTAAATGTCGACCGTGAGCTCCTTAATGTAAGCGTAGAACTCCTTGCCCCGGCGAACAACGAGAATGTCCTCTTCGTCTACAGCGTCGAGAATAATCATACCCATTTCGTGAACGGGGTCGAGGGTAATAGGGTGCTTTACACCATCACAGGTGGTAACAGTGCCTTCAAAATCAGACACTTCGTAAGCATAGTCGCCATACTTAGGCTCCAGGCTGATTCGTGCTTGCCAGACAGAGGTTACGCCGTCATTTTTAACATCTCCCCACCAGGCGGCGGTATTGCCAACACTCACACCCTCAGTAGGGAAGTAAACATCAGTGAACTTAGCGTGCATCGAAGCCATTTTTTAAAACCTTTCAGTAGAGTATCGTTTTTGATTTCAGGGTTTCTTACAACCCCTCAACCTCACATAAATAATACTACCACATGTTTTTAATGGTTTGCAAGTCGGGTGGAGCCACAGAGCTATCGGACGCGCCCCATTAGCGGGTTGAGATTATCGCTTCAATAAAAAGAGCCTCTGACACGATTACTAAGAATCATGTCAGAGGCTCTTCCGGTGCCTTGCACTATTCCGCCAGTTTCCTGGTGTGTATAGTGTGGGCTTCTCGCTATTCTGCCGCCCAGTCTCTAGTGTCCACAACTGCAAGGCTCAGGTTTAAGCCATGTGGCTTGCAAAGCGGGCTACTGGTCGGCTTGTCCCGTCTCTTCTATGCTTCGCCAAAAGCTAGTCCGGCTTGGCACATCATCCGGTGCCGGAACGAGAGGAACGTCGTCAGGCGGGCTTGCAGGGCGCACCCCAAATTCTTTATCTGGCGCTCTACATTTCACTAGCCCACAAAGGCAAGCAGACTTTAAGACCTCACCTATGATACCTGCTGGGGTGGTAGCATCACCCCGCGCCGACAAAACCTGTTCACCGGCGCTTACACGAAGCGTTCAACAAGATAAGTAATGCCACGTTCACGGATGTTCATGGCGGCTACTCTATCATCATTAGACCAGAAACCACAAGGGCACTGGTATGAATGAGTATCGTGCTTCCTGTTTCGCTTCTTAAAGATACCACAGGAGGGGCACCTTGCGCTAGTTCCTGACGCGGAGGTGTATAGAACCATGTGCCCGCGCTTTTTAGCTTCTTCTCGTAACTCTTGGTTGAATAGGGCGAAGATTGCGGCTGACATATTACCAATATCCGCTGTTACAAGTCGCTCATCCAGGTTATGGGGTACTGTCAGGCGTTCTAGGATGAACACTGTATCTGGTTCAGCGTCATTAAGGATGTCTTTGACTGTTTTCTTGATTCTTACATTCAGCTGTTCGCGCCAGCTGTCGGAGATGGCTTTGAGACGTTTTCGGGCGCTACGGGTGCCTTTCTTTTTGAGCTTCTGGTGGAGGTTGCTGTATGTGGTCATCTCGTGCTGGAGCGGGGTTTTAGCGCCGTGCAAGAAGTTTGTGCGTTCCCCATCGTAAGTTACGGCAAAGAACCGGGTACCCATATCAATACCCACCACTTTATTCTGAATGACCGGCAGGTCGTATTTAAAGACCCACCCCTGCTCAGCGTCATAAGACAGTGTGCCTGTTGGGGCAATATCTGTACAGGAGTACCCTGCGGGGAGGTTTAACCATTCCGCGTAGAATTGCTCTGCTTTGGAGAAAGCATTGGTGCGGTGGGCTAGGCGGAACTCTAAACCATACTGGTTATCACCATAAAGAGTGACCGTGTAATCTTCACCTAAAGTTACAGGGATGTTGTTGAGAGTGTATTTGCGGGGCGCGGGGAACCTGTCGGTGCCTGTAACGTGGTTTGCGTATTCTCGGGTCACGGTGTTGAAGGCGCGAAATAGAAGCCCTGGATATTTTTTCGCGTAAAGTTCCGCGTCATTTCTTATTCGGGGCAGGATTTGATTCAAATCTACAGTGTTATATGTGTATGCCGCTTCGCTAATGAGATTGCAGAGCGCAATGTACGCCCTATAGTACCGGCTGAGCGTGTTGTGCGTTTTAGGGCTGACTGCTTCAAGACGCACGTTAATTCCCAGGATGCCTAATTTAATACTGCTCTTATTGGTGTTCATTCTAATAACTCTATCTTCCTTATCCGCAATTGCGTTAAAGCGTCTCTGCATGTAGTGAGAATAAAAAGGTGGGGCAGGTACCCTCAACAAGCGGCACCTACCCCACCATGAAGCCCTATGAGGGGGCTTTTACCTATTCAGTGTCTACGCCCTGCTGGGATGCGATAATCTCTTCCATCTGACGGATAGTTCCTTCTTGGAGGCTCTTTGTTGCCTGACAGAGAGCGCGCCCGTAGTAGCTGTGTCGCATATCTTCACTTACAGGTACATCACCGTATAGGGTTACGGGTGTAGCCGTGTTGTACCAGGGTGTACTGGGGGTTAGTCGAATAATGACTACAGTGGTACAGATACGCGGTTCTTCCTCACTACTTACCCGCACTGTTTCTTCTCCGGCGAGTAGTAGGTATGTCTCGTTGTTTCGGGTAACGAAGTAGGTGAAGGTAGTTGCGGGGAAGTTAAGCCCGAGCTTGTGGAGGATGTCACCGATTTTTGGTGGCTCATACCCTATAGGTGCGGTATCTGTAATCATTTCTGTGTCAAGGTTCAGACCTACTAGGGCACCAATAAAGCTAAACGCCGTCATATGGCTCATAGAACGCCCCAAAGTTGCCTTATACCCAATTACAGCACCGTACTGGTTTACGAGCGCCTGAGTCGCCGGGTGCCCCGCCGTGAACAGGGTTTCGTCATTTTCCTCCGGGGACGCGAACCAGCCACCGGGTGTTAGTACACCTGTATTCGTGTTCGCTTCTGTGTCTGGTGCAGGAAGTTTAACGATGTCGTGTACGGTTCGGGTGAGCGCCTCCCCCACAGGCGTTTCCTGTAGGTCACGTACTGAGCGTGCGCCGTTATACCCGTGAGTGCTCACCTGTAGCGCTTGAGGGATGTCACTGATTCGGGTTGTAGTGTTGTAGAGGCGGTAATCGTCTTCCGTGTAAGGGGTGAGAGATTTTGCGGTGACTGTAGTGTGTTCCAACCCCAGCATTTGCGCGAACGCCCCGCCCGTAACGTTAAGCGCGAAGACGTTGTTATCATCATCTGTAATGTAGTATCTACCCGCTGGCTCTTCACTAGCAACATTGATGGTATCCGCGTCACACCAGGTGAGTAGACGCGGCTCCTTATACCCAATAGGTGGGCGGGCAGTAATCGTTGCTGTTACTCCCATTTCTTTGAGGTGCTTTTTGAAGATGTTGAGCACATCGTCGGGGGTTACGGTAGTTTCAATGTGCGTTGATTCGTACATGGTGGTTATTCTCCTAAGTAAAAGAAAAACGGGGGATATGTTATTAGGTTACCCAGGGTTGTTTTTAATTTTCAACTCTGGGTAACCTAACCATGTCACTTTTTACTGGGGCAAATACGTAGTGGGGTTTACTCCAGTAAGCGCTTCCATCTGCTCTAACCAGTCTTCGTAGTCCTCGGGGTAGTACATGTCGAGGAGGTTCTCCCCGAGGAGTTCATCCTCTAGTTCTTTCAGCGTCTTGTTGCTGTCTTCGTGCCCAGCGGGTAGTGGGGCAGGGTGCCGCTTATCTACCAGGTTAAAGTACTGGACGGCGGCGGGTACTACAGCGAGGTAGAGGGGCAGGAAAATTCCACATTTGCAGTTATCAATATGGTTTACGGTGTCGAGGCAAAACGTATGAATTAGATTCAGGTTAAACCTGTCATTACACATAACTTCTTCCCAGTAATGTGTAAGTTCGGCGCTTGAACCGTAGTTGCGGTAGAAATAGTCCGGAAGGTATTCCTGAGAGAGGGTAAAGAGACAGCTTTCAAAAACAGGGTGGCTGTTATTGCCCTGAATTTCCTCATACGTGGAGAAGCGGTTCCCGTATTCAATGCACACGTCCCCGTAAATACTGGCAATGTACATGACGAGAGCGCCGTTAATTTCAATGTTGCCTTCTAGTATTGACTCGGCAAAATGTACCCCACCATCTGCCACTAGGGTGCCATGAACCAGGTTATCGGGCATAAATTCCGCTACACCCAGCTTTATTGACCCTTTGAAAGAGTAAGGCATATTCATGATGAGAGCTTCTTTACCAATGTAAATGTCACCTTCTAACACATCTTCATCGATAAAGCGACTGTATTTGCCGTTCTCTTTCTCAAAGAGGCACTCCCAGTGCTCTAACACTACGTTGTCACGCACTTCAATATCTGCTTCACCATCGAAAAGTACATCGGGTTCCATGTCGAGCTGAATGTACCCGCGTTCCTTCTCGCCCACCTTGAGCGGGATTGACGGGTCTGGGGTTAGGGGCGGAAGCCAGGGCGCCTGCTTTGCTGGGTTTGTAAAGGAAGCTGGGTACTGTTTATTGTCGTCGTCTACGGCTGTAATGACAGTTACGGGAGGGTTACTGTCTTTGGTAATGTACTGGTAAGTGTGCATTGTTTTCTCCTTAAAGTAAGTTTGGCTTAGATTTTCTTGAGCGCCCGCACAATTTCATTATACCAGCGCTCTACAGGGTCGATGAGCGTGTCGCGGGTGAGCACCAGGTTCCGGATGGTACATGCGAGGAGGTATTCATTCTTAGCGTGGCGCTTAGCTGGGTTACTCTTCCCTTTGGTCTTTGGCGGCTCTACTACTTCGGTTAGGGTATTGAGTGCTTCTTGGAGAGCGGCGGTCGCCGTTTCGGTGTGCTGGGTGTCGTTATTGACTAGTCGGCGTGCTTGTCGGAGGCAGTCTTTTAATGTGATACCGTCGGGGCGCACGCTGTTTGCCCGGTCAATGTTTTCTGCTAACCAGTCGAGTACCTTCCTGTCCTCTTCCAGTAGTTCTTTGAGAGTATTTCGCGTGTTGGTGACGTGCCGTAGGAGCGCGTTCTTTGCACGCTCTTTATCGGTACCGTTGTTGAGTAGCTCCCTATATGAGGTTTTCGCGAGTACAAGCTTCCTGAGTGTGTCCATGTGAATACAGAGGGTCAGGTCGGTATTGTACGGTAGCTTATCAACGCTGGTAAGCAGAGCGTAGATTTTGTTTGCGGCTTCTACACGCGGGTAGATGGTACGGGTCTTGTATCGTAGCGGGCGATACGGGTAAACCTTATCAGCTGGTGCGGGGTTTTTACGGGTTCCGTCCGCTTCGCTGTAGTAGCTGAGCGTGACGCGGGTACAGTCCTCATCTTGAATATGGTCTTGATAAATTTCCCACCGGATGCCTTCATCTTCGGGGTTGAGTGATGCTACACGGGCGAAGTGGCTGGTGAAATATTCAATATTTGGGGATTCAACACCAACATACATGTCGTATAGTCGTTCTGTTTCGTCAGGGTTGGGGTTGTTAGGGATTACAAGCACGGTGCCTTCATCTACAGGAAAGATATGCTCGTTGTGCATGGGGGTTAGTTCCTCTCTTGTGTTGGCGAGTTTTCAGGCGTGATTTTTGGGCTATACAGATGGTTCCGTATGGACTTAATTTTACCACATGTGACTAATGTTATCCGTCTCAGCATAGGGAAGTTTTCTATTGTTGCAGGTGTAACAAAAAAGGTGGCACTGTGAAACTTTAGATAGTTACAGTGCCACCTTTTTTGAATCTTTCTGATTATGCGAGAAGTAAACCAATAACAAACCACAAGAAAATGAAGCCTAATAGGTAAGGTAAGAAACCAATAGCCCAGACTAAAAAATTAGACATGGTTTCACTAAACTTTTTTTCAACAGTACTATCTTCCACGGCGGGGTAGACGGTGTGCCCGTCCTTGTTCACGTATGACTCTGGGCGCGCCTGTGTGGTTCCTGTTGCCTCACTTGTTGCTGTTTCCGTTGGGGCGGGTGTTTGCACCTCTGTGGGGGTGCTTGCGGGCGCTGAGGTGGTTACCTGTGGGTTGGCTTCGTTGTTTCCGCCTGTGATGCTGTTGAACATGTGGGAGCCGACGTAGAAGATTCCCACTAGGGCGGGCGCGAAGATGAGCACTGCAACAACGATGTTCACTGCCGTGCTTTTGATGTTCGCGGGGCGGCGGAGCTGGTTTACGTATGCGGTTTCGTTATTGTGGACGTTGAGGTATTCCTCATAGGCGGGGTATTCGCCGGTGCTTTTTCTGCCGCCTGCACCTGTGATGTGGCTGTACCCTGATGCCCAGCCGTTGTTTGCTTCGCGTTGTAGCCATTCGGCGGTTTCGTTATTTTTCATGCGTGTTTTGGCTCCTCTCTTTGGGTGTGGGTGCCCCGCCTGTCTTGTTGGTGGGGGTTAGATGTTTTTGCGTAGTTCGTTGAGGTATTCTTCGGCGTTGGCGTAGGTGAGGGTTTTGTCTAGTTCGTTTTCTGCGGTGTTGTCTCGGATTTCTTTCCAGCCTTGCAGTTTCGCTTTTGCTTCGTCGGCGGCACGGTTCACGTTGTTCAGTCCTCCACCGGCGATTCCGTTAAGGCGTGCGGTAACGCCTTGCAGTTGCTCTTCGTCACGTTTGAATTGCAGGTAGGTTTGCAGTTTGAGGATGGCTTCTTCCTGTGTTTCGAGGAGCTCGTTTTTGCTGTCTACGAGTTTCTTGTAGTCGGTTTGGAGGTTTTCGTTGTGTTCGTAGCGGCTTTTGGCGTGCTGGAGCGCTACAGCTTCTTTGAGGAGCTTCTCTTTGATTTGTGCCAGCTTAGATTCCTCCTTGGTGGTGAGGTTCTGTTTGCTGGTGAGCGCCTTTTCCTTTTTCAGGTACTTTGTGATGCGCTCCTGGTGCTTTTCCACGTCTGCCCAGAGGATTGTTCCTTCGGTGATGGTAGCCATAATGGGTAGGGCTGTGTCGCCTAGTGAGCGGCGGATAGTGACAATAGTGTCGAGTGCTTCTTTGAGGGTCGTCTCGTCTTGGAGTAGTTCCTTGTCGCTGGTCACGGCTTTGATAATCCTTTCGCCGGTAATATAGTCCTTCAAATCCTTGTAAGATACACCACTGTGCCTGTACTCTTCCCAAGCCGCCGTTTCAGTAGCGGAAGCCAAATACGCGATAGCGTCACTAACACGTTTACTTTTAGATTCGGCAGACACGGCAGTGTAGTAGGAAGCAATACTGGCACCCAAGAACACAACATGCTCAGGTACCTCTTCCCCATCAATATTGTCGATACCACCCCAACCTAGTCGGGCATACAGAAGTAGCGCGTTACACTGCGTAAGCTCCTGCCTCAACTGCAATAAAGGCGACACGCCCTTCTTAAACTCATAGGCAGGTGACGTTTCCTTCTTCCTGAAAAATAGCACCCTACACATCCTTTCTATCACGTATGGTTCGCATGTTCGTGGAATATTTTTCCTCTGTCTTCTACCCGCAATTTTACCACACATTTTAAATAATCTACGGGATTTACGGTACAGCGCGAAGCCTCCTAGACAGTAGGGAAGCAGGTGTGCGGCTGTTACGGTGCCCCGTTTACTAATACGGGCGGTCGGCATTAAATGGTGTTGTCATTAGAAGCTTATAATCACCCATACAAGGGAAGCTACCTCTGTTAGAAAAAGGGCACAAAAAAGGTGGGTGACACGTCAAGAGCATCAAAGACACTCTTACATGCCACCCACCATACACAATACGACCAGGTATCTGTCAGGCTCAGCCTGGTTAAGGACTCATAACCTGCCGTGCTTTAAAACATAAACACACAATTACCTAACCTCAACCACGTGCCGCTCATGTTAGGACTGGCGACGCTTCCAAAGGAAGAAACCACCAGCGGCTACAACAGCCAAACCAGCAACACCGCCAATAATACCGGCTACAGGAACACCAGAGCCCTGCTCATGACCCGTCTTAGCCTCAACAGGCTTACCAGGCTCACTCGGCTTCACGGCGGGCTCCGAAGGCTTCTCAACAGTAGGCTCAGACGGCGAAACCGAAGGAGCCGGAGTGGTAGCGGTCGGAGTTGGGTCTACCGAAGGAACAGCAGACGGGCTAGTGGGAACCGGCTCCGGCGTAGGAGTAACACTCGGAGTAGGCTCAGCCGGAGTAGACGGCGAAGGCTCTACAGGAGCCGGAGGGGTAGACTCAGACGGAACAGGAGCCGGAGTCTCACTCGGGGTAGGTTCCGGGGTCACGTCAGGTGTAGGCGTGGGTGCGGGAGTCTCTGTTGGAGTGGGTTCCGGAGTAGGTTCAGGAGCCGCTACAGGCTTCACATAGACACTGTAATCGTAAGTCTTGGAAGTTACATCCTGTACATACCAGCCGCTCGCGTTAGTGCTAGGCTCGGTGCGTCCTGAGTTGATTACATTGAGCTGAACAGCGCAGGAGGTGTTCGGGTCTTTAGCGCCTGCCGTGTAATCATGCGCATCAGCAAGAATCGGGGTATCAACCACGTTCACACCTGCGGGAACCACAGGTGCTTTCTTGGTTTCCTTACCGCTAAAGAACATGTCCTTGAAGTCGTTGTAGCTACCGCTCTGACCCTGACCATTTACGTCCAGAATAAGCGGGGTAGCGGACAGGTTGTCACAAGGCGCTACAGCAATTACACCTGCAAAGCCAGGCAGTTCTTCCTTGACAGTAAACTCAGCACCCGTAACTTCCTCCGGGGTGGTGGAAGCGGAAACAGTGTTTACACTGATGGTCTTAGTCTCACCCGGTGCGATTTCAATCTCCGGCAGAGTTACTGCCTGACCATCGCGGGTAAGAGATACGTAAATCTTCTCGTCAGTCATAGACTGGCGCGCGGCGGTAGTTGCCGCAATTTCAGAGTTGTTCGTGTAAGTGAAGGTCACTTCACCATTTGCGCCTGCCTTAACGGTGGTCGGGTTGCCGTTAGTGGTTCCCAGCTCGCCAATGGTGGTAGAAGCGTTTACGGCACCAGGTGCAACCTTGGGCAAAGTCGGTGCGATAGTGATTCGCTGAGTAATCAGGTCACCATTAGCGTCCTTGACACTGTACAGGAAAGAAATGGTCTGACGGCTATCATCATTACGAGGGATAGTAATGGTTCCGTCAGCGTTTGCGGTGATGGTTGTTGCACCGTAAGGGAGAGCACCCTGACGAGGCTCAGCCGCTTCACCCTTCACATACATGGGGAACGGGAAGTCGCCACCCTTCTCCAACTCACCTAGCGTAGAGCCAGGCATTGCACCCAAACCAATTTTCAGGGAGCTCTTGTTAAAGTTGATGCCTTCAAGGAGCTTCGCAACATCGACAGTGTAAACAGTACGGGATGCATCGCTACGCTGAGGAAGCTTATCAGCCTTGAGAGTCCAGTTCACATAGTTCTGGAACGTCTCGCTCGGAGCGTAAGCCGTAAAATCCTGAGCGGTCAGGCTCACGGTCTTTTCGGTGCGCGCCTGGGCGGTTGCGGCGGCGGTTACTTCAGCGGCGTGAGCCACGTTAAGCATTGCTACGCTGGTTGCGCCACCACCGAGAGTGAGGGTAGCAAGAAGCACGCCGCCGAGAGCCTTCTTCTTTACACCCTTAACGGGAGTGGTCTTGTTAAAAGTGTTAGACACGGTAATACCGTCTCCTTTTGTGTTGTGTACGTACAATAAATAGTCTGTTTGCCGGGTAAGCGTGTTGCTACCCGTCAGTGCCAGTATAGCGCAAAAACTTTCACTATGTGTAGCAGGTTTTGGGGCGCTGGCGTGTAATGTTAGGCACGCATCTGCCCGGTTTCAGTTAATTTTAGGCATAATTAAGCCCTCCCGAAGGCAACCTTTGTAGGTACCTATTAGGAGGGCTTAACTTATAGGTGCGTTAGTGCCGTGTGCTGGCTACTTCTTCTTAGAGGTCTTAGCACCCGCGTTCTTCTTACGCTTACGGTTCTTCTTGCCCGTGTGTACGGGTTCTACAGTGAAAGTGTGGGTGTTTTCACTTTCCTTGTTGAGTTCATTTGCGGCGGTTTCAGCGTATGCCTGTACCAGAGACAGAGTGTACGGGAGCGGCTCGCTGTAGAACAGGTTGCCTCGTTCCTTCACCTGGTCACCGAAGATAGGCTCGTCGAAGATGGTTGCCAGCACCTGGTACTCCTGAGAGATGAAGTAGTTACCAGGGCGCTGGTCAATGTATGCCTTCACAGCGTCATTTTCTAGTGCGTCTTCGTAGATGGAGAAGAAATGGTCGTGTAGGTTTTCTGCGTAAGTCTTCTTACCGTTTTCATTGATGAACGCTTCGTGTTCAGTGAGAACATCCAGAGTTGCGGTGTAAGGGAAGAAGCTTACATCCTCATGGAAACCAGCCAAAACATTCTCACGAACATATTCGGTGATTTCCTCAAGCGTCCCGTAGGATTCGATGGTTGCCTTCAGCTTGTTGGGCTGGTGAGAGCAGTCGACAATGGAAGTGAGCTTGTACAGCTTTTCAGTCATAGGGGTTTCTCCTTTAAGAAGTCATCGGAAGGTACGCACCCAGTGTACCACATTGGTGGTATAGCTTTGGGACGCCGCTGGTTATCGTGTTGCAATAAGTGTGGGAAGCTCCTGCACCATCGTTAGGGCTTTCTCAGCATTGGCGGCTAGGATGCTGAGTTTCTGTTCTGCGTCTTCCAGAGATTCTTTAGCGGATGCTAGGAGTGCCCAGGCGCTCATGTTTTCCATAAGATTTACTTTCCGGTTGCTTCGGTGACGGCGGGGTTTTCTTTCCCGAGGGTTAGAGTACCAAGGTAGGTACTAATTGCCTTGTTGATGGTTTCGTCACGCGCCTGGAGGGTTTCGTGTTCCTTTTCCTGTGCGATGGTGAGTAGCGTCATCACGTCGGCGGACTTGAAGCCCGGCTCGTTTTCTACGGCTTGGAGTGCGTTTACGGCTTCGCGGGTTGCCGGGCGGATGAGGGTCGGGTCGAGGTGGTTGAGGTATCCACGGTATCCGGTGTTGTTGGCGTAAACATCATAGGTGAGGTCGCTTGCGAGGGTGTCGTCAATGAGGATTTGGTTGCAGTTTGCGAAGACTAGCACACCGTAGTTGAAGTGGTGGGTTGCTTCGGGGTAGGTGAGCGTGTCGTTGGTTCGGTTGTGTTCTACGGCGGGGTTGTTGATGCTGTAGTAGCTGACGGTTCCGGTGAGGCGGCTGTTTGCGGTGATGTCGTCAATACTGACATACCCTCCGTTGGCGAGGTTCGCGCCGAGTCCTGCGGCTTTGAGGATTCGCTTTTTGAGTTTGCCGGGGTTGGTGATGGTGAGGTTGCCGTTTTCGAGGTGCCCGGTGATGGTGTTACGGTTTGCGGGGTGTACGGCGTGGGCGGTGAAGTGGGTGTCGTTGGTGAGGGTGTCTACTTGGTAGATGTGGGGTTCTAGTCCGGTGGTGTTGTTACTGGTGATGAGGATGATTCCGTCGTTGTTGTTGAGGAAGCCGGTGGTTACGCGGTCGCGCATTAGGGGTTTCTCCTTAGTTGGTGAAGTGGACGGGGAGCTTGTCAATGATTTCCTCGATAAGTTCATAGTCCTGGTCGGGGTGTGCGTAGCTAATTTCCTCACACACGATAAACTGTACGGTTTCGGCGTTTGGGTGCTTTAGAGAGGCGTACAGCGGCTCCTGTGCGGCGATTTGGACTAGGGGGCAGTCGCTATCACAGGTGTTGATTCGGATTTCGAGGTGTTCGATACCAGGCGGGGTGGGGTTCGCCGTAGCGTTTGCGTTTCGGGTTACGGTGATGTTGCCGGTGCAGTTGTGGTCACGCATGAGTTTTGTCTTCCTTTCTAAGGGTTCTGTTACTTGTTCTTCTTCACGCGCAGGCAAGTGATACCCAGAGCAATAATGTCGATAACAGTAACCGCGATGGCGAGAGTGTAGAAGATGTTGTAGAGCTCGGCGGGGTAGCTTGCCTGCGGCGGGAAACCGGCACGGATAAGGTAGCCAGTGTTAGCGATAAGCAGGTACGCGAGTACGCCTAGACCAATAGCGCCGCTCTTCACATCGCAGTCGTTGCGGGTGCTGAGGAGGATGTAGCTTGCAAAGGAGTCGCGGTTCACGATGCCGGTAGCGAAGTAGAAAAGGGCGGCTACAAGGAACGCAGGTAGTAGCGCAATAGGGAGAGTTACTGCTACTACGAGGGTAATTGCCCAGATGCCCGGCTTAACGTACTTGTTGTAGCTGTTGTACGGGCGCGCTACGGGCACTAGGGGGCGCTTAGTGTTGGTGCTCATGATGTTTTGCCTTTCAGTAAGTAAGTGTTGTTTGTGTCGTGTTTTAGATGCCGAGCATCTGGCAAACAATGAAGAACTCTACAACGTAGAGGGTGCTGATAATGAGAGTGTATCCCATTTGGCGGGTTAGGTCTTGTGCCTGGGTGTATCCCGCTCGCTTTGCAGAGTTGGTGATGTATTCACTGAGCTTGTTGTGGGCGACAATAATACCGGCTCCTACAGCGACGAACGCGGCTACATAGACTGCGTAAAGGCTGAGAGCGATGACAGCGAAAAAGGAGCCGATAAACATGGGGTACACCTTTCGTAGAATTTAAAAACTTTCTACAAGAAGTGTACCACATGTTTTGGTTATTGTGTTAATTTTTGGGTTGGAGCTTCTTTAAATATTCCAGAGCACCGCTAATCTGTACAGGTGTCTATTCCTTTGTAGCACGGGAGGCGGCGTATAGTACGGCAGACATGTACCCGTGCATGAAGCCCCAGTCTGGGTCGCCTGCCTCGGTTACGGGTAGCGGGATTTCGTTATTGCCTAATGTACCGATTTTAGGTTTGTTCTTGTAAATGTACTGTTCATGTTCTAGGCACAGTATTTCGATGATGGTTGCTAAAAATAGCCCTATTTCATCTGTTATGGGTGTTTTGGGTGTTTTGGGTGAACAGGTTTTCTGCTGGGTAGAACGGTGCAGGCTGGTAGAACGTGCTCCCTGTACTTCCTGCTCTTACGACGGTTATGCCTGACACGGCGTGTATGCCGTCGGTGTTGCCAACATGGTCGGTGCATCCGTTGTTAAATAGGGAGCCGGTGATGTACCGCGTGGTGCCTGGTTGCCGTCTATGTTTCGGGTTTGGTCGCCCCACTCGCAGGTGGAAAAGGTCGCGAATCTTAAACATCTTCCACCTGCTTTCTGTGAGTGGTGAACCGTACTCTAGTTTCAGCATTTATCACCCTGCACTGCTTTCTGTGCCCGTGGAGGCGGCGTATAGTACGGCAGACATATAACCGTGCATAAACCCCCAGTCTGGCTCCCCTGTTTCGGTTACTGGTAGCGGTATTTCGTTATCGCCCATTGTTGTGATGTTGGGCTGGTACACGTAACTGTATTTCTTGCTAATAAGTTCAAAGAGTGGTGTGAGGAATAAACCTGCTTCTGGGGTGATTGGTTCTTTGGGTGTCATGATGAGCACGCCGCCTGACGGGTAGAACGGTGCGGGCTGGTAGAAGGCGTGTCCGACGCTTCCTGAACTACTGACTGTGATACCTGGTGTGTTGTGTATCCTGTCTGTGTTGCCCAGGTAGGTGGAGCATCCGTTGTTGAATTTGGAGGCTGTGATGTGCCGGGTGGTTCCTGGTTCGTGGTCGCGTTTGGGGATTTTCTGTCCGGTTGCTACGTGGAAGATGTCTTTGACTTTGAACCAGCCCCAGGTACAGCCTAGATTAGCGCCTGTGAGGGCTGGCGGGTACGGGATGTGCTCTTTATTCATTCGGTACCCTCCAGGTCTTTCTGTGCGGCTTCTAGTACGCCTGACATGTATTTGTGCATGTATTCCCAGTCCGGGTCGCCTGACGCTGTTACAGGTAGAGGGATAAGCTCTTCCTGTAGGCGGGTTAGGGATAGCTTGTGCATGTAGTTGTAGTTCGCGCCGATTGCTTCGAAAAGCGGGGTGAGGTACAGGTGTGCCTCTTTGCTGATAGGGGTTTTGCTGTTGAGGATGATAGCGTCGTCCCCGGCGATGAATGGTTTGTCTTGGTAGAAGGTGAAGCCTACGTCTCCATTCCTTGCAATGGTGAGCGCGTTGCCGGGGTGGATGTTTCCTGTATTTCCTACCCAGGCAGATACGCCGTTGTCGTATTTGCGAGTGCCAATAAACCTGGTGTTTCCGGGGGTTTGGTTGGCTTTTGTGAGGCGTTTGCCGCGTTGGAGTGTAAACAGGTCAGCCACTTTAAATAGGCGTGTTTCTGGTTCACCTAGCTCTTCGTCTAGGGTGTTTTCCTCTAGGGCGCGCTGGCAGATTTCGCTCATGCACCGCTCCATGTATTCCCAGTCGGGGTCACCATTCTCTAAAGCGGGGAGGGTAATGGCTTTTCCTTTGAGTGCTTTCATGCTTACGGGGTTGCGGTAATCTGTGCCTTCGAGGGTTTTGGTGATGACGGTAGCGACGTATAGCCCGGTGTTTGGTGTGAAGCGCGGGTGGGTTAGGATGGTGATTGCTGACCCGCCGCCTCCCCTGCCGAGGTATGGTTCCGGTTGGTAGAACGCTACACCTGCGAGCGGGGTTACGGTTACCGTGTTCGCTGGGTCTAGTGTTTCGTCGGGTTTTGGTTGTTTGTAGGCGGTTACGCCGTTGTTGTGTATCCAGGGGGATACGAAGGGCACGTCGCCGGGTTCGTATTGTTTGATGCTTCGGGCTCGGGGTTTCGTCATGGTGAACAGTTCCCCGAGCACGTATTCTTTACTGTGCGTCATGGGTGCGGTTGTTTTCGGTGCGGATGAACTCAAGGTAGGCGACGGCTTTCTTGTAGAAGTCTTCGTAGGTTACGGTGATTTCTGGGCGGGGTGTTTGCCAGGATAGGTGTTCGGCGGGGTTGATGGTTTCTGTGCTCTTGTCTACGGTTTCTCCGGTGAGAACTTTTACCCAGTGTGGTTCGAGGTTCTTCCAGTTGCCGTCGGGGTCTTGCCTGCCTTTGCGGAAGACGGTTTTGTGTCCGTCGTCTGCTAGATGGTGGGTGATGATTTCGTTATTGCCTTGTGGTTCACCGGCGGTGATGTAGAAGATGCTGGCGAGGACGCTTGCTTTGTAGAAGATGTCGTCGGGCAGGCGGAGAATCTGGGTGACGCGGTTGTTTTTGAGGATTCGTTTCACCTGCGTGGGGGCACCTGATTCGAGTTTGGTGTTGGGCAGGATGAACGCGCATTGTGTCCCGGCGGGGACGGAGTTGAGGACGTTTTCGACAATGTTGAGGCACCCGTACTTGGTTTCGTAGGGTGGGTTCATAATTACTTTGGTGATGTTCTGGTCGGTTATCCATTTGGAGACTTCTTCGGTTTGTGAGTCTCCGAGGATGATGTTGTCGGGGTTGCCGCCTGCGAGGTAGATGTTCGCTTGGGTGAGCGCGTGGATGATAGGGTGGTATTCCACGCCGTAGGTGTTGTGGCTGTATTTTGCGTTGGCTACGGTGAGGAACGCGCCAGTGCCGCATGCCGCGTCGAGAACATTGTCATCGGGTTCAATGTTGAGGGTTTCGCAGATGAGGTTTGTGATGTGGGGTGGGGTAAATACTTGCCCGAGGTCTGATTTCTTTTGGGTGCGCCCACATTCGGTGAACAGGATACCCATTACGTCTTCGCCGCCCCAGCTGTACTGTTCCAGGGTGTCACAGAAGTCAAGGATTGCGGTAACGAACTTTTCTACCTGCACGGCGGGTGCTTCGTCGGGGAAGGGTACGAGCTGGTATTGTTCCTGCACGGAGCGTAGGTGTGCCAGGACGGGCGTGTAGAACGCTTCCTCGATGGCGAGGTCTAGCTCTTCGGGTGTGGTGGGGTTGGTTTCGGAGAGTTTGCTGGTTACGTTTTCTACGAGGATTGCGGCGGTTGCGATAATCATTCGCTGGTAGGGGTCTTCAATGTTGAAGCCTACGTGTAGTGCGCGGCTTGCTCGTGCGGCGTAGGTGTGCAGGTCGTTTACGTCGAGCTGGTGGGTTGTGTTTTGGGTGACCATATATCATCTTCCTGTTGGAGGTGGTTATGCAGGTTTTGCATTGTTATAGGTAATATATCGGTTCGCGAGGTTGTTTTTTCGCGTTTGCCACGGTGTTTTATGCACCAGAATGTAAAGTTAATCCACTCGGCTTTCCGTACTTTACACACAGTAAAGCCCCTCAATACTGGTTCTCAGCATCAAGGGGCTTTGATTGCTTTATTTTACAGCTTCGCTACTTATCGGTAGCGGGGACGCAGTCGATTTGACTCATAGGGGTGTCTAGTACGTATTCGGCGTAAGCACACAGGGTGTCGGGGGTGAGCATGAGCGGGCGGTTACGCAAGGTTACACTTCGCAGTACCTCACGTTCTTCATCCTCGCCAGTAGTTACTTCCAGTGAGCGCTGATACGTTTCGGGCGCTTCAAGAGTGCGTGCTACACGTTCCATGAAACCCATCGCCGCCTTGGTGTGGAGGTGTTCATCGGAGAACCATAGGTAACGAGTTTCAGTGTCTTCCTCGCCGTTATTAGCGTCGTAAGAGTCAGCGTTGTCGTAGGAGTAGAAAGCCGCCTCGTTGCCATAATCGCGTTCTAGATTGATAATATCGCGGGTAGAGCGGCAGAACATGCTCGAGTCATTAAACTGTAGAGCTTCGTCCTCCAGTTCGTTGAGGATTTCCTCTAGGGTGCCGGTATAGGTGAGGGTTTCGTTACGCTTCTGGGCGGTGAGAATGTAGCGGCTTGCACGGGTCATGGCTGGTTGCCTTTCGTTTATTAAGAGTAAGTGGGTTTTACATACCAATTTATAGTACTTCCCCTGGGGTTTTACTATAAATTGGTACTGCTTTTGCTTGGTTTTTGGGTGTTAGGCGGGGTAGAACTCATCCTCGAAGGTTACTACGCCATCCTGGTTTTCCAGGACTACACCACCGGACTGGCGCTTGTTGTATTCAATAGCGCTTTCAACCCATTCTGCCCATTCACTGTTAAGGGGTTCTGTGGTTTCCAGGGTTGCCGTGCGCTCGCCGTCAGGTTCTTCTACGATTACCTGAATGTTGTGCATGCCGTCCATGTCGGCGGGCACGGTCTTGAAGCGGGTAATGTAGTGCTTTTCAACATCCCAGAAAGACTCGTCGTAGTTAAGTGCTTCCCTAGAGGTGAACTTTACAGTGCGGGTTTCCATTGCGTAACCTTTCGTTGGTGGGGCTTCCTATTTACCCCTCTCATATTTATATAGTACCACATGTTTTGATGGTTTGCAAAAGCACCCCCGGTTAAAGAGATAATCGGGGGCACTTTATTGACTAGGTACTCACATTTACAGGGTGTTTACAAGATGGGTAGCAAGCTCAGCCAGGATTTCACGGTCAATATCCTCATTCACCGGCGCTTCCTGCATGAGGTCAGTAATAACTTCCGCCAGCTCATCACGGCTCATGCTTTCAAAAGCCACAACCTTATCCAGCACTTCCTGCACACCGGCGGGGTCACATTCACGCCACTCCTTACCGCGCGACTCAAAGTTGCTATCAAAAGCTTCACGGTTCAGATTTGCGGCGTAACGGTTCACAACGAGGCTATTCTTCCCAGTGTTCTTGCTGGTGTGAATGGTGAGCTTCAGAGCGTCACGCGCCTCCTCCGCAAGCAGAATAACGTTCACAATATCGAACATGTCCGGGTTACTGCCCTCCATGTAAATGGGGCTAACGCTTGCGTAAGTAGTCGGACGAGAATCCAAACCGTCGATAGTAACGCCGCCAGTAAGCGCGTCAAATAGGGGGTAATCGACCTCCCACTCGGCGGCACCGAAAAACTCATCGGTATGGTTACGTTCGTCAGCGGTGGTGTAATAAGTACCGTCCGGCAGGTCGTCTGCGCGGGTTACGCGGGCAAGGGTACCGATATTACGCTCGATAACCTCAAGGAACTCAGAATCAGAGAGGTTCGCATCTTTGAAGCCGGCGTTATCGGCATCGAAGTTCAGGGTGGTGGCAACAATATCTGCAACCGCCAGAGTGTGATTCAGGAAAGATGCCTTGAGCATGGTGTGCATCTCAGGGTTGAGGTGTGCAAGGCGACTAAATACAAGCTTGTTAAGAGCGTCGTTAAGGGTGGTATAGGTGAGAGACATAGTTGTTTTACCTTTCGGTTTGTGTTTTTGTGCTGAGTGTCAGTGTTTTTATGCGGTGTTTCGCATAACGTATGTTGCCTTTCGTGTCATCCCCGCTGTGGCGTGCTATTGGGGTGCCTGTTTCCTTAATGCCACATGATTTATTGTACCACATGTTTTTAGTTATGTGCAAGTTTCCTAACTTTTAAGCGCACTGATAGGTTAGTCAAGGCGGAGCCACCTGTGAACAGAGTAACTCCACCTTGCAAGCTTTTAAACCACTTATTTAGAACAGGAAAGCTTTCACCATATCGTTGGGAATGTCATCCCAGGCTTTAAAGGTAATTGCCTTATACGGTCGCGACTGCTGAACCTCACCAATGGTTAGCACCTGGTCGCGCGAGAAACGGGGGTCAGCATCAGCGCTGAAAAATACTAGAAGCTCGGGTAGCGATTTGTTTTCCATGTTCTTGACTGCATAGATAACCGCCAGACCCGGCACGTCATTACGGGTTTCGCTTTCCCACTTAGAGGTTACCTTGACATTGGTGTTATTGTTCATGATTTTTACCTTTCAGGGTTTGTTTTGTTTAGGGGGTTACCCCGCCCCTGACAGATTTAATCAGGGGCGGGAAGGGGAAGCTCATAGATGGTTTAGACTCGGAACGACTGGAGCGCCTCCTTGGCGACGGTCATAACCAGGGTTTCCTCAACATCAAAGACCAGGTTACCGTCAGTCTCGCTACGAAAAATGAGGTTGTTTACACGGTATGAGTTAATGACCTTATCCTCAAGGAACGCGGGCAGGTATGCCTTGAGAGCTTCCTTGTAAGCGTTAAAGTCTTCGTCGGTGATAAAGTCGCCGTATAATTAACCGTTAATCAAACTTGTAAAAGTTTGTAGTTTTCTATAGCTCATTGTTGATACCCCCACCTTGTGGTACAATGAGAGCACACGAAAGGAGGAACCTGATGCAACTAACGGAGAGGCACCTGATTAAGCCGAACCATGAGCTCTATAAGACGCTGGACGACTTAACATTCAAGGCGAAGAACCTTTACAATCACGGGCTGTACCTTTACCGTCAGTCTTATTTTGCGCACAAGGAGAGCCCAGAAACCCCCATTTTGACTTGGGAGGCTATTGATAAGAGCCTGCGTAAACAGGGGCACTCAGATGTTCGTGCCCTGCCTTCGAAGGTTGCTAATGCTGTACTAAAAAACTTAGGTGAATCCTTCACTTCATTTTGGAAGTTAGCGCGTCTAAAAAATAGCGGTAAGCTGGCACAAAAGCCTAAGTTACCTCATTATCTTCATAAGACTGAGGGGCGTTACCCTGTGTCTTTTAATTACCAGACATTCGGCAAAAAGCGTGGTGCTAACGGGGAGCTATTCTTGTGCCCGAAAGGTATTAACATACCAATCCCCACTAAAATAGATAGCCCTAAGCAGGTTCGTATTGTCCCTAACCACAATAATTTTATTATTGAGGTTATTTATAATGTCGATGAGCGTGCCCCTAAAAGCACGTCTAAATATGCTGGTATCGATTTAGGAGTAGATAATTTTGCTACCATCACATTCTCCACCGAGAACAACCCGCTAATCGTTAAGGGTCTTGAGCTGAAGTCCATTAACCAGGGCTATAACCGCCTTATTGGAAAAGCGCAGTCGTTGCTCCCAGATTCCCTGAAGACAAGTAAACCCATCCACCGTCTTTGGTCACGCCGCTCATGGATTCTCAAAACGAAAATCCACCAGATGACGGCGTTCCTCGCTAATCTTTTTGACGAGATGGAAATTGAAAAAGTCTTTATCGGGAAAAACAATAACTGGAAGCAGAGCCTGCCTTTTGGTAAGAAGGTTAAGCAACGCTTCGCTTACCTCCCTTACGAAACCTTTATCGAGCAGTTGCGTTATAAGTGTCAATTGCGCGGAATTACTGTTATCACCCAGGAAGAATCCTACACGTCTAAGGCAAGTTTCTTAGATGGTGACACTATTCCTGTTTATGGTGAAGTTGAAAACCCTAAGTTTTCTGGACGCAGGATTAAGCGTGGGCTCTACAAAGCAGGTGACGGTAGGCTAATCAATGCTGACGTTAATGGGTCATACAACATCCTACGAAAAGGATTGATGAACAATAATCAGCTGTCTTTCAAAGTTGATAACCCAATTATCCAGCCCCTTGTGGTCAAGGGAATTGGTAAAGAACCTAACGACAAGTTGGTTCAACTATACATGTAACCCTAAGCTTATGGCGAGGGGGTAGAGGTATCGTAGGGTGCCTATAACAGGGTTTTACCTGTTATAAATTAAATGTGCAACGGATGGTTGTTTTTGCAACAATTCGATACACCATTTAAACCTATTCGTCGGTTACAGGCTCAGTGGGGTTCCAGTCGGTGCCTGTGAGGGGCTGGTTCGGGTTGATGGTGAACTCGGTGTACTGGTCGGGCGCGTTGTAGCTTTCAATGTTTGCGTGAATGGAGGCGCTGTCATTGATGAGGATGTTGAGGGTGGTCATGGTTGCTTACCTTTCGTTTGGTTCTGTGTAGCTTCTAAGTTTCCCTATTTACTACATTTATATAGTACCACATGTTTTTAACAGTTTGCAACTTTGGGTAGCAAATAAGCCCCGCGTGCCTAAATATTTTTAAACACACGGGGCTTATTTCACATAAGGGGTTAATACCGGCTTTCGATGCAGTACACCACCGAGCCGGTGGCAATAACAGTTACACCATAGAGGGTGGACGCTACAATATTCCAGCCTTCAAGCGTAGTGTACGTGTGAAGCGTCAAAGCAACATGTAGAGCGATGAACGCAACACTATACACGCCGGTTAGCACTCTAGAATTGATTCGCGTACCACGGGTGATGCGAAGCAGAAACTTATGCAGGATACTGGAACCTAGTACAGCACCGATAGCGGTAAAGAACGGGACTAGAACAATGGACGTGAGGGCGTACTGAAAATCAGTAATCATGTGGGGTTAATAACCTTTATAGAAGTTTGTGTATGTGTGTAGTGGGATTAGAGAGCTTCGATAAACTCTACGATGCGTTTGTATAGCTCATCCTGAGTGTCCAGCTCGGGCTGGTCAGGGGTGGTTGCGTAGGTGGTGATGCTAGTAACGCGCACGCCGTCGCTCTGCTCATATGAGGTTAGAGCCAGCTCACCCTGCGCGGTTTCAATAATGATATTAGAGCCACTGGCGGTTTCAGTGGGCTGGGTAATGTCGTTAATGCTAAAAGTGTGGCTTTCTCGCCACAGGGCATCATAGATAGCCTGCAGGGTTGCTTTAGTGTTCAGGGGGTTAGTGCTGGTGGGAATCATGAAGTGCTCACCTTTCAAGGTTTAGAGAATGTGTACAAAAACTTTATATCTATATATTACCACATGTTTTTGCTAATAACAAAAAGGGCTCCGGCTTACCCACGTAAAACAAACGTTAAAGTAAACCAGAGCCTTTACTTAGAGGGCGCTACGCCTATTCGGTCACGCCCCAAAAGTAAGAGAGAGTTGCCTTACGCGCTCGCTTACCCATAGCAACAACCTTACGGGAAAGAGAACGGGTAGCTACAACCTCTACAGGTGCAGGAACAGGGGCGGGAGTTGCAACCTTGGTAGCGATAGGCTCCTGGTCGCGCTTAGCCTTAAAAGCTTCCACGCTACGGGTTACAAGGTGCATGTACTTACCATGCTGAACAAACTTAATCTCACCGTTACGGGCGTGCTTTACAACCTCCGGGCGGGACATGTTCAGCATTTCAGCCGCCTCAGTAGGAGTGATAAGAGAGCGGCGAACAGAAACACTAGTAGACTGCTCCTGAGCGAGAGCCTTAGTGAGCTGGTCAATCAGCTCATTCATAGCCTTCAACTCCAAGCGGGCACCGCGCTTAGTAACAAACAGGGCGCGGGTCTTAGCATCAGAGGCGTTACGCAGGGCGCGTGCTTCCTCGTGAAGCTTAGCAAGAAGTTCGGGGCTAACGACAATACTGGACTGCATATCTTCTCCTCGTGGGTATGCAATGTTTATGCGAAGACTACCTCTCCGCCTTGGTGTACCCATAGTGTACCACATGTTTTTGATGGTTTGCAAGTTTTGGGTAAAAAGCAAGGAGTCCCGGCATGTAAAACAAGCACGCCAGGGCTCCCCTACTCTTCTCTATGAGGCGTGTCACCTAGAAAATGATAAAGTGTTTCCAAGCATTGAAAAAATCAATCTCAACACCGCACAGCCGCAACCCACATACAACACCGAACAACACAAGCATGGCGCTAGAGGTAAACATCAGATTGTTCGTGTAATCAGTCGCATGGTTATAGGTTGTCTCCAGATAAGGGGTCAACCCCGCCCCAAAACCCCAATAATACATCAGCCCACCGAACGTGAGCGCCGCCAAACCAAAAGCAATGAGCCCATCGTAAGCACCCAAACGGTCAGGTGTAAAGAACAGCACATCTAAGCTCTGTACACTCCAAGCCCCCAGTAGCCACGGCAGAGATGCTTTGTACCAGGCACCCACAAGCACACCCTCTGGGTCTTCCACTTTGCGCACCTTAAATAACCGGCGTACACATTCAAAATGAATAATTACAGCGACGGAATAAACTGCCCAGAAAACAACAATGTTAAGCGCGTTCTCCATTTACGCAACCTTTCTCTAAAACAGATAAAAAGAACACCTATCTAACTCTAGCATCTTGTGTGCTCAAGTTAGATAGGTGTAACCATGCCCTCTACGGGCTATTTAGAAGCGTCTTCTGTCTTCTCAGCGGTGTCGGTCAGCTCTTCCTGCGGGGTTTCCGGCTCCCCTGTAGTTTGCTTATTTCGCGCTACGGTTTGTTCTAGTAGAGCTATTGTTTCCATCATTGTGGCGAAAGTCTGTGCTTGTAGCTCTTCCGTTTCACGCTGGTACTTCTTACCTAGTCGGTAATAGTGGATGATGATAGTGAGCTGGAGCGCTAAACCAATTCCAAGGACGATAATGACGGCTAAGCTACTGATGGTGTGTAGCGGCTCGTTTCCGGTGCTCAGGTTACTTACAACAGCTGAGGCAAAACCTAATGTGAGTGCAACATCCGTAATGGTAATGATGGTGCGCCATTTGCGGGGTTCACTCTTCCACGGTTCCTTTTTGCGATGGACGAAGAACATTGCCGCGCTCACGATGAGCATTATGGCGTTAAATACGATAGTAACAATGGTTAGTGTGCTCATAGGTTGGGCTCCTTTGATTGGAGTAATGTTTCTACTAAAGGTTCGTTATATGCACAAATCAGCTTGGTGGCTGGCAAAAAAGAACACCCTTCTACTTTAGCATCATTTCGACACATAAAGCAGGCGGGTGTTCATGTAGCCGCTACCAACTACTCTTTAGAGCTGTTCTTCTTCTGTTCGCGCAGGTCTTCAATCTTATTGTTAATCTTTCCGACTGCCTTTTCGAGCTCATCAATCATTATGTCTGTTTTGTCGGGCGTTGCCGCCTGTAGTTCCTTCTTGTTCTTCCGGCGGTAGATGAACAGAGGGATGAGGAGTGCCAGGCTGGTTCCGAGCAGAATAACTACCGCGAGGGCGCATACTGCGCTTAGAACCTCGTTATCTGAGTTGAGGTACCCGATAAGGGAGGCTGTGAATCCGAGTGCGCCGGTAGCGTCTGAGATGGCGCGCATGATGCGGTTTTTGCGCGGCTCGCTCTTGTGTGGCTCGAATTTCAGGTGCCCAAAAAACATGAGTGTATTTAGAGCAATGAAGACGATGTGGAAAGTGATAACGATTGCGGGTGAGATAACCATAGATTAGGCTCCTTTGTTCGGGTTGAAAGTTGTGTTGATGCGGTCTTTTAGGGCTTCCATGTGCTGGATTGCTTCGTCTAGAGCCGCTACAGCGTCCTGCATCTCTTGATGAATGATGGGGGTGCTGTCTTTGGCTTCCCATTCGCCGGTAGAGCTGGTGGATGAGTGTAGGGATAGGGTGCTTGCTAACCCTGTGGTGAGAATCCGGTACATGTGCCTCTGTGCGGTTCCTACAGCTTTGAGTGCCGCGTCAGCCGTGTACGGGTCTGAGTTGATGGTTTTGTACCGCTGTGCATCTTCTGTGGTCACTGGGGTGGCTTGTGAGGCTGGTTTGAAGCAGTTCACGTTGTAGATGTTCCACCGACTAATGTTTGCCTCGGTAGCGAACGTGTCTGCCAGGTCATTGGAGAGGTAAATGTCAGCGTCGCCCTCTACTGTGAAAGCGCCTTCGTAGAGCGCATTAATAGGTGACATTTTCAGATGGTACCCCCCTGTAGGTGAGGGGGCGAGGGTTGCTACAGGGGAACCAGCTGTGTAGTGAATGTTCACTACACCCGTATCGTCGCTCCAAACGTCGGTGAGGGTAGCCTCCTGTACAGGCTTCCCAAGGTGGATAGCGCCCAAAAGTTCATGTTCGCCGGTTTGGGTACCGATTTTCAGGGTGCCATTCCCCTGTAGTGTTCCTTCTACAGCTTGCGGGAAAAGCTCACCGCCCTCTGTTACGGGGATTGTGTTGAGGGTGAGAGTATCACCGTCTACCTTTACTACTTCCAATAGTACGCCTTCTAGTACGTATGGGGATTTCTCAAAAGCGAGAACACCGACGAAAGCGTCACCGGGCGTTACGTTGCGGTTGGTCATTTAGGATTCTCCTTCCTGGGGTGTGATGGGTGCGTAGAGGTGGGTTGCGCGAAGCTCGTATGCTCGCTTTACCTCTTCGGGTGTTTCGGAAAGAATGATAGGCATATAGTATCGGGGTAGCCCGTCCGTCTCCGAAGGGTGCATATACACCACACCTGGTTCGGGAACCGTCAAGCCGCGCTCTACACCTTCCGGGTCGTCTTTCAAGAAGTCGCAGACCGCGTTACCCGCCTCTTCGATAGGGGGTTTACGTCGCCACCATTTCTTAGGTAAAGGAACATCCACCGTGATAACACCCTCTACGGGTGACTCTTTAAGGGTTTCCCCGAGCCTGCCGATAACAATATTAAACACCGGGTCGGTGTTCTTGAGGTCTTTCTGCTTCCACGTAAGCCATGTGAGAGCTTGACCGTCTTCACGCAGGTGTGGGTAACCAACATGCGTAGTGATGTTACAGGTACCCGTGAGCGTGTACACGCCACCCTTAGCTACAGCATCCTTGAACGTGCTAGTCAGCTTTTCGGGTAGAGGCATGGGCGCGGCGGGTAGCGGCACTGTCATCTCATACGGCTTTTCACCACTAATGATTTCAACCACAGGCGAGTCGAGACGGACAGACGTGTGACCTAAAGCGCCCGCTTCCTTAGTGAGCTCTGTAAGGATTTCATGGCACAGGTTATATGCTTCGAGGAGGTTCTCAGGTACATACCCTGGGAACACAACGTTTTCCAGATACCGGCTAACAGGGATAAACACGTTTTCCGTTAAAGACACAGGTGCTACAAGCCAGCTGTGAACAATATCTGGGTTACCCGTTTCCATATCCGCTGGGACAAGCAGAGTAAACGGAACATCATAAGCTGTTTCTGTGAGGTGATGCGCCTCAGAGGTTGGTTTAACTTTAACCATAAAGTGGGTAACCTCAATCTATAAGGTGGGTGGTGTGTTCGTATAGGTACAAGTATAGTGTACCCGCCACCTATATATTGCAGGCGCGGGCACACTATATGTTTTGCATTATTTCTGATTGTAATCAAGCATCAGACCGATGGGGAGATATCGGGTTTCCCCATCACGCACCGGCTTATCGGTAACGTAACCGGCAACGGTAAGTCCACCGTAAGTGTTACCCCTGATGATGAAGTCGAACGCGAACGTGCCGCCCCAGTCGATACGCCCTTTAGAAGAGTGTTCACGAAGATAATCCCTATGCAGGCGCTCGGTATAAATAAGTTCCCCAGTGTACGGGCTATCCGGGTCGCCAGCGAACACGCGGACGAGCAGAGTTTCAGGTTCCACCATCTCCCAGGCAAACCAACCGGGGAGCTTAGGGGTGTCGGTCTTATCAGTAAAGAAGCCACCCTTACCTAGCTCAGCAACAGTGTCATAGGTTACTAGGTTCATGGTGCAGGGAATATCCAGTACGGTAGCGTCTTTATATTCAGCTTCCCCGCCGTTGAGCTTGTCTACCACCTGTAAACCCTTCACTGTCGCCAGCTCGATAGGTTTGTTGTGGGCGCGGGTAACGCTGGTTCCGTAACGGAGTGCGCTCTTGATTGCGCCGGGTGTGATTCCCTGAAAGCGGGTACTCGGGTTGTTAAGCACCTGTTCCACCTCGGAGGGCAGATTTTCGGGGTCGAGGGCGTGGGGCAGGTTACGCTTCACGTTAGGGTATGGGGTAGTTAGCGCCAGGGGTAGGGGTTCCTCAACCCCTAGTATTTCTGGGTAGAGGAAAAACTCATAAGGGCGCTCAAGATTGTGTGTAGGTGTAACTAATAGGTGGGCGGGCAGGTCTATAAAGGTACTCCTGCCGGGAGTGGAGATTTCAGGGTTTGCCGTGTAATGCATGATGTGTATCTTCCTGTAGTGTTATCATTGCCTTGCATCAGTATAACAAAAATGCAGTTCTTTAGCCATTCTTGTTACTATCTTCTACTCTTGAAAGGTGCTGTTTTCTTTGATTTCTTCAACGACGTGTACCAGCGATTTGCTCAACCCGGCGTGTTTCCTGGGTATCCCCGGCTTACTGTGGGTGGGTCTTGGGCTGTCCGTGCTAGTTACCGCCTCTTTATCGTTTTGGTGGTTCAAAGTTACTGATAGGGAATATATTCCGTTGCCACTAAGCCTCCTTATCGCTTTTGTGTTTACCTTATGGTTCATGGCGGCAAGCTTGAACGGGGTTAAAACTCAGCCGGACGCTACTATGCAAAGGTACGTTTTAGGCGCGTCAGCGATTCTTGTTGTGACCGGGGTTGGGGTTTCCAGATTGCTGGCTAGTGCGAGTGTTGCTGTTTATAAGCTTGCTTTGAAGCACCGAAACCGTAAGAATACGCCGTAATGTAGTTCCTTTTTGAATAACGTTAAAGGTCACCTCCTGAAACACCGGGAGGTGACCTTTAACAATTATGTACAAGTATATAGGGGGGTTACGTAGCCGCCATGAAGCTAGTAGAGTCTGGATTCTTTAAGGCGGGCTATCAGCCGGTTTAGTAACGCCGTGTAGTCATTAACGATTTCTTTCTCACGCTCCGTGATGCTAATATCCCCCAGCATATTTAGGGCGGCAAGCTTACCCTCAAGGTACCTTACAGTGTTGGTTACCATTTCCGCATCATCGTGCCACCAGGTGATGTCATCGATTTGGGCGGAGTCTACGAGGCGCTCGTCGGCGTTATAGATGGATTCCCAGGCGTACTCTACGGTGGGGTTTTCCCATTGTTCGGGTGTTACAGCATAGTGTGCTTCGCCTAGTAGTTTCCAGATTGTGTCGTGTTCTGGGTATCTGATAAATTCTTGCAGGGCTTCTGTTGCTACAGGCGGGAAGGCGTTGTAGGTTTCGTCGTCTGTGATTGCGTCCCTATATAGGGCGGTTGTAACCCCATCGGCAATTTGGTGTACGTCTTTGAGATAGTTGTGGATAGTTTCTGTAGCGTCATCAGTGATGACTAGTTTTTCTAGCGGTGCTGATACGTATCCTACCCCGGTTGTGAAGGCGTGCGTTACGTGTACGTCTGTGAGGCTATCTTCTTCCTGGTTGGTGATGAAGAATGTTTCCCAAAAGGGGCTGTCTTCTACTTTTCGCTGTTCCCCGACGTGGACGGCGGGTACATCTGTGTGTGTTGTAGGGTGTGTGATAGTTATTTTGGGGTTTTTGAGGTGTACTCGGATTGTTTCGGGTTCTTTATCAGTGCGGGTAATACGGCGTGCGGTGGCTGTTGTTCCGTCGGTTTCGTCCACCTGGTACAGGGTGAATGTTTGGTAGTCGCGGGCGTAGTTTGTTTGGGTCGTATAGATGAGTAGCCCGTCTCCGATGGTGAGGTTAGGGATAACGTATTGGCGCTGTATCTGCATGGGTGCCGTCCTTGTCACGCTTATAGGTTATTGCTGTCCCTTTTATGGTATCACCTGTTTTAAGGGGTGGAGCATGGTTATTTAAAGCATATCTGACACTGTTTTAGTTAGATACACGGGCGCTAAACTTGCCCACCTGTTTTAGTAGCTCTTTGTTGCTACTAACCCTCTCGGGCGCGTACTTCTTATCGAGGGCGGTTTTCTTAAAGCTTGCTATTTCCACAAGCTCTGTACATATGGCTTTAGCTACAGCGCGTATATACGCTTTCTGCAGGTTCTCAGGGTTATCAAATTTTATGACGATTTGAATCCCGGCGGTTATATCTACATAGAAGCCGTTCTTAATGGTATCAACTAAGGCTACACAGCCTACATTCGTAAGTTGTGTTTCCTTGATTGAGTGCCGCCTTACTGGTCTCCGAAACACCGTATGTGTCCCAGTCCGCTAGAACCGTCGTCGTATTGACACTAGCGGGGCGCAGAGGAAGTTTCACCCCCTTAGAAGAACGTCCTTTCTTCCTCTTCGGGGTAGGATAATTCTTGTTCCTACTACCACCAGGGTGCTTCAAAGCTTCCCTGGCGGCAGGGGTTTTGAGGGAAGTCTTTTTCTGGAGCTTGCGGTTTTTAGCGCGACTATTCCGAGCTGTTTTCACTTTGGCTACAGCGCGTGAGGCAATATTAGCGGCGGCATTAACATCCCTATCCGTCTCTCCACACTTAGGGCAGTCAGAAACCTTGTGTTCGGGATGGGTAACTTTAGAACCACACTCGTGGCACAGTTGTGACGTGTTAGCGGCGTTTACGGTAACAACCCAGCCGCCGTTCTGCTCAACATAGTGGGTCAGCCACTTAACAAGCTCGCCCCTGTTCCACCGCCCATTCTGCATAGTGTTTTTAACCCAGCTCAGGTCTTCAACCGCAACCACAGCGTTATCGTACTGGTGCGACAGGTCAGCAATTTCTTGCGCGGCAAGGATAGCCAGCTCCCTCTTCTTTCGGGAGGCGGCTTCACGGTGCAACTGGGCTTCGTCTAGCGCCGCCATTTTCGTCTGACGGTCATAAATAATAGGCTTTGCCTTTTCCCGGAGGGTGCGGACTTGTCGCTCGGACGCGCGAACAGAGTTCCATAGCGAATGAACGCGGCGAGAAAGCGTTGTTTCGTAAGCGATTTTCCCGGTCTTGGTATTACGAACAACAACAGTAGCGTAATTATTGATACCAACATCCACACCGATAACATAATCACCAGAGAACTGAACGACTGGGTTATCAGTAGCAACCGTGAAGATGAAAACGGGCTGATTATCCTGAATCTTGATGACTGGCAGGGTTACTTTACCCACGGGGAAACGAGTGTTATCAAAGGGAAAAATTAGGCGATACCAGTTACCCTTAATCACCATCTTAAGGACAATTTCCCCGTCTACAAACGGGTCATTCTCGATAGCGGCGTACTGCTTGTTCACAGCCCCCAGATTAACAAAATCCTCACCATATGAGGGAGGGGAGGCGTTTGCGGTGCGCTTCCAGCCCTGAGAAACACGCTTGCTACTTTCACCATTTACAGCATCGACACGCTCCTTCCACGAGCGATACTCAGTAACTACACGGTGCTGAATCAGCATCTCTTTACGCGACTTACCAGACTTGCCAACAATCGGCTTACCCTTCTCATCCTTCACGAAGAACCAGGGCATAGTAACACCCGCACGCTGACCTGCAACCGCAGGCGGAACAGTCCCCACCTGAGCCAATTTTTCCGCCAGCTTAGTATCATTACGAACCACATAAGTAGCGTAACCTGAAATACCCCGCACCTCAGCGGCAAGCTCAGCCATAATAGGTGCTGTTTCCAACAGTACGCCGTTCAAATCCATGACGTGAGTCGGGCGCACTGTAAAAGCCTTGTATGTCTGATTTTTAGCCATGCGCCCCTCCTTGTCAATGGTCATGGGTTATTACTAATGTGTCTAATATTGTCCATATTAAACCGTGTGTGCAATATTAACAAACTTGGTAACTGTTGCTTAAAGCTGTAGCTGTAGTACCTCTTTCGGAGCGCTTCATTAAGAACGTCCCTGTACCAGACTCTCTGCACTGTAAGTTCTACATCCGCCTGGGTTAGGTTAAGCGTTTTGGGGATGTCTGTATCATAGATAGCTTCTATAAGCGCGTTAGTAGTTTCAGGTGTTTCGTCATACCTGCCTACATCCTCGAAATAGCCAGTATCTAGTATTCTTTGAATGGTTGGCTCTATAGCGGCAAAGAATGTTCTACGGTACGGCTCCCACGCCTTAATTAGGGTAGCTTCCAAAGCTTCGGTTACCTCTTGTGTCTGCTTCTTACGCAGGCGGTACGTAGTAAATTTCTTACCAAACATGTCCTGTTCCTATCGGTAAGTGGTTGGGGTTAGGTGGCTACTTGCGTCTGAAAACGCCCTACAAGCCGCACTATTGCTTTCAAGTTCTCTTTCCCTTCCAGAGTGCTTTCATTAGGGGGCTGGAGGTCTAGATGGGCATTAAAGATACCAGCATGTTTAGGTAAGGTTGCACCCAGCTCGTATCCTTCGGCACCCTGCATGAGTTTAATGTAATGGTAGGTGAACTCTTCCGCCATCTCCTCCATATACTTCATCAGGTAACTCAGATTATAGTTTGTGAAACCACCTTCACTTTTATAATCATCGCGGAACTCCGCATAGTAGCGGCGGCGCAATTTGTGGTCTGGGTCTGTCCTGAAAGCCGCTTCTTGCAGATAGGGGATAATGTCCTCTGGTTGCATATATTCGTATATGCTATAGGAGCCACCAGGTCGCTGTAGCTGTTGAAAGATGTACTCTACAGATAAAGCACCTAAGTTACGGCGCTTCTCAAAGTGTTCTAAACGACTGTGTGCCCATTCCTTGAGAATTTTGCCGAAAGCATCCTCATGCCCCTTAACAAACGAGCGCAGTGAGGGGTCATTGCGTAGCTCTTCACGCCATGCCATATCTCTAATCATGGGTTTATCGCTCCTTATGCTTACTTGTTGCCGGTTGTATGCGTACTGAATTGCCCAACACGCCGCGCTAACAACTTTAGAATCTCTTTCCCCTCCCGGGGTGCTTTCAGTAGGGGTTAGCGCGCTTACACGGTCATTTATGGGCTTCGGGTGTGCTGTTAGGTATGTTTCTGGTTCATACCCCTTCCTGCCTAGAATAAGGTGTATGTAGTGGTAGGTGAACTCTTTCGCCAGCTTTTTATGTACCGCCCCAGGTATTTCTCGCATTTTCGCGTCACCTCATTTTCTTTTCTGTACTCCTCATAGAATAAGAGGTAATGGCGCTCGTAGAGTCGCCTGTCTGGGTCGGTACGGTAAGTCGCCTGTTCTAACAGGGGTACTATATGCGTGGTGTCACAGTCACTATAGGTAGGTGAAATACCTAATTCTTGCAACTGGTGGAAGAGGCGCTGTGCATTTAAATCTGCGAAAATATATTGTCCTGAAAAATGTTCCAGCTTACTTGATGCCCATTTACGGAATATCTGCTTGAAAGTTTCTTTATGCATTTCGACATACATGTCCATGAGGAAGTCTTGGTGGTGCTCCGCGCGCCACACCATGTCCCTAGTCATAGGCTTATCACTCCTTATGGTTACTTGTTGCCGGTTGCATGTGTATTGAATTGCCCCACACGCCGCGCTACCGACTTTAGATTCTCATCCCCATCCGAGGTGCTTTCAGAAAGGGTCAGGGGGCTTATGTAGGTATTTATGGGTTTTGGGTGCGCCGTTAGGTATGAGTCCGACTCATATCCCTTCTTGTCTAGAATGAAGTGTAAGTGATGGTAGGTGAGCTCTTCAGCCAGCTTCTCTATGTACCACCCCAGGTATTCTCCTGCTTCCCACGTTACCTCGTTTTCTTTTTTATATGCTTTGTAGAAACGGAGGTAATAGCGCTCATAAAGTCGCCTGTCTGGGTCGGTGTGGTAAGTCGCCTGCTCTAGCAGGCGCAATGTACGGGTAGGGGTGTCGCCATTATATTCAGGCATAATATCCGAGGTTTGCAACTGTTGGAAAATGCGCTGTGCATTTAAATCGGCAAAAATGTACTGTCCCGAAAAATGTTCCAGCTTACTTGAAGCCCATTCATAGAAAATCAGTCGGAAAGCTTCTTCGTGCAACTCAACATACATATCCAAACCGGCGTCCCGGCGGCGTTCCGCACTCCATTCCGTGTCCCTAATCATGGGTTTATCACTCCTCCTACTTATTCGTTGCTGGTTGTATGTGTATCAAGTCGCCCGATACCGCCGATTAAGGTTCGTAGAGATTCTTTGCCTTGTATCTCAGATAACGCACTAACAGAGCCATATAGGTGACTGTACTGGTCGGGCGTGTATTCGTTGCCGTATTCTCCAGCGAAGAACCAATGACACAGGAACTCTTCGACGTACTCGTCAATGTAGCTGTACACCGCACTCAGCATACGTGTACCGTTTTTCCGGGCGGTACGGATGTGTTTATCGTACAGTTGGTCGTCAGGGTCGGTACGTCGTGCGGCTTCTTCCGTTACTGACATAAGGAAAGCCCACCCGCACCGACCAAACGTGGGCTTTAAGGATTCCCGCGTTTCAATATAATGCACCACAGCTTCAGTAAATTGCATATTGTCAGCCGGGTCGGTGCTTTTAGCAAATACGGTAATTGGAACATCGGCGTAATCGAGAAGGTCGCGTGAAATGAGCACATCAATAATGATGTCCCGAATAGCGCCCACGATTTCGTCACTTGTAGGATACGGGCTATCCGTCCGTAGCTTGTGTAACCATGCACGATTTCCGCTCATCACAGTGTCCTTTCTTTGGTGGGCATTTTTATTTGGGAGCTGTTGCCCACTTAATCATACCTGCTACCACTCTTGCCGTGTCTCAGTGGCGTTTAGTGAGAGTTTGCCCGTTAAGTATGGCTCTTCTTCCACATCGGGGTTGGGCTATGGGGTTACCCTTACCTAGAAACGCCCCACGCGCCCCACTACAGCCTTTATCTGAGCTTCCAGTTCCGGTGTGGAGTTACTGACAATGTTTAGGTCGGTTAGGGTAGCGTCTGTGGGGTTGCTGTACTTATCCATGAGAGGATGCCTGGTGAGGTACGTGTTGAACTCATACCCAGGCTCATACCTCGCCAGTTTTAGGAAGTGGTATGTGAACTCCTCAGCATATTCCTGAAAATAATCGCTTAGATTATCTAGCTTTTGCTGGTTCAGGTCGTTATTCGGGTTCAGATTGTACGGCTTATTACTAATGAGATATTGCCGGTATAGGCACCCGTCGGGGTCTGTTCTGTATGCCGCCTGCTCTAGGTAGGGCAACATGAGCTTGTATGATGCGCGTTCATAGGGTAAATCCTTATCTTCTGCTAAAGCTTTAAAAATGGGGTAGAGCTCAAACACACCCTGTGGGTAACGGTTTGTGGACGGGAATATTGGGGTTGGTAGGACGTAGTCCTCACTAAGGTCGTCCTTGTTCGTACACATTTCCCCTAAAAGTGCATGTCTAATGGTTTGCTCATGAGTTTCAAAGCTCTCACGAAAGCCTTTGTCTGCCCAGAACCGCCCCCACCATTCGGTGTCCTCAATCATTGCTAGACTCTTTTGCATTGCTTGTTTTCCTTTCAGGATTTAGGGTGCCGGTTATTTACGCCCATTGATTCGCTTAACGTATTTCCCTATATGGGTTGCGGCTACACCCCACAGTTTACCAGCGTGTGAGTACCCGGTGTAGTAACCTGGCATGTATTTATCGGGCGTGTAGTAGGTACCATTGGCGGCAATAAAGTAGTAATGCTTTGTGAACTCTTCAGCCCACTCGTCAATGTATGCTTGTGCCGCGCCGGGCGCGTCTGTGTGGGTGGTTTGTGCCGTTTGAACGTGTGCCGCATATAAGCGGTTCTCTTTATCCGTCCTAATATATGCTTCCTCAAGATTTCGGGTAAGAAGCCCAGTGCTCATGTGGTTATAGTCGGCGTACAGCTCATCTTTCCGAAGCAGAAACAGTACCCATTCCACAAAGTTTACATTCCAATAGGTGAGCGCTTCACGGATAGGTCGGTCTTCATATTTAGACGCGGGCTGGGTGTTAATCGTCTCAATGACTGCTTTCTTAAACGCCTCCACATACTTCTCATAGTCGGCGTATTCGTCGTCCCATATTTTTTGCATCCATAGGTGACGTGCAAGCATGGTATGTCTCCTTAACTTCTTTGGCTTTAACGTTTCGGTGGGTTGATGCGCCCAATGCTTTGGAGCATGCGTTTCATTGAGGCTTGTTCTTCCTGGGTGAGGTGGTTTCCGTTGTTTTCTTCACTACTAATCCCTAAAATTTCTAGGTAGCATTTTGCGAACTCAGCCGCGAACTCTTCTATGTAGTAGAGGCGCTTATAGGGTTCCCGTGCGGGGTTATCATAATCGATGCCTCCACCATAGAAGTAGTTGTTGATAATTTCTTTGTTCTTGTGGGCGGCGTAGATAGCGTCCAATGTGTCCTGGTAGTATCGCTCCGCCCCCCGTTTATTGAGTAGGTCGCGCAGGGTTTCCCCGCTGTTAAGCTTCAGCAGTCGGGAGCGCCTAATAATAGTAATAGTAAGCGCTTTCACGTTACACAGCACCGTTGAGGTGTAGCTACCCTGCGTGTCGTAAACTTCTTTAACGAGGGGAGCCTGTGTGAACGCCCCTAGACGATTCTGTCGTTCCAGCTCAACATGTGCGGTGTGCGTAAGTGCTTTTATTAGAGAGGTGTATGTTTCGCTAGTGAGCATCTGGGGGTTCCTTTCAGAGTGTGGGGCGTGTCTTTCCCCCTTTCGGGTTTGGAGGAAATAAAAAGGTGAGACGCGCTGGTTTTCCAGATTCCAGAATATCGCACATCTCACCTTTTGGGGTAGCTTACAGGGGATTATTCGCCATCCTCCAGCTCTTCCCATTCGCCTCGCAGACGTTCAAGAACACGCTGTGCGTTCTTCACGTTTTTCTGGGCTACGGTGGCGCGGACACTGGCGCTCTGGGCGTTTTCCGTGTCGCTCATGATTTCGTATGCGCCTTCTGCGTAGACCCAGGCGAGGGATTCGTTGTAGCCTGCGTGCTGTTCTACCTCTACCTTCAGCTTGCGTGCCTTGCTGAGGCGTTCGCGCTTCTTGTTGTTAGTGAGGGTAGTCAGGTTCAGGTTGCCGCTCTGGAGGCGGAGCAGGTCGGTTGCGAGTCGGTCGGAGGTACTGGAGATGAGTCCGCTGATTTCGCGTTCCAGGTCGTTGAGCTTGTTGGTTAGCTTGTTGAGCTCGGTTGCGGCGTTCAGCAGTTCCTGTGCGGTGGTGTTTGACATGTTGTTTTCCCTTTCTAGGGGCGTTGTGTGTGGTGCGGTCTGTTCCCGCCTTACGTTCTACAGTAAGTCTACCACATGTTTTTAAGGGTTTGCAACAATGAGGATTTGTGTCCCTGAACCGCCCGTATTTGCGGCTGTGTTTCCGCTTGTATTTGTGTTACCGCTTGTTTTGGTGGGTGGTTGCCGCTCTACTTCTATGACATTCAGCTCCTTAACTACGGTGTCTGGTACGGAGCTGTTTTCTAGTCGGGCGTAGAGGGAGTTGGCGCGGTTAATCTTCCTAACGTTCACATGCACGTTACGAATGTATAAGCCATTAAGATGTGTGAAGGATTCCCGCGCAATGAACGTAAAGAATACAAACGTCGCGGTAATGAGCATACTCAGTGCGGTTGCTTCCGCTAAGAGCAGGCTAACGCTCCAGGAGGCGGCTTCCCCCTTACCCCCTTCTTCAATGACGTACTGCACACCGCTAATAGTGAGTGTAGTGAGGGTGTACAGGTGAGCACCTATAGCTACTACAACAGTCGCGCCGCCTAGTAGTTTCCAAACGGTTGGGTACGGTTTGGGGGTGTTGAGGTGGGAAACTGTTCGCGCGGTAACCCATAGGTATGTGAGTAGCACCCATGCACACCAGCCGATGCAGGCGCAAATGAGGGGTGTCGGGATGAAGGCGGCTTGTAGAGCGTCTGCGTGTGTTTGTTCTAGCTGTCGCACAATGTTCATCGGTTTGTGTGCCTTCCTTTCTTGTTTAGGGGATACGGTTCATGCTTTCCTTGAAGATTTTTTGTGCCCCAGCAATGTTTCGAGCAGGCGCAATAAGCATAAGGGTTATCACGATTGGGGTAGCAAGGATTAGCGCCCCTATGAAGCTGAAACCTGTTACGAGGGTGTTCATGATGAAGAAGCCGATGATAGCGGAGGAGCCATTAACAAGGTCGTTCGGGTGCGCGTGGAAGCCGCACACAATGGGGTGTGTAAACATGAACAGTGTAAGGAGTACCGTGTACACGTTCTCTCCCTCGTTCTTACACAGAGGGAACTTCTTTAGAAGCTCGAACAGCCTGGTCAGGTTGAAGCTCGTTAAAGCTTGGATAGCCGCCAGGACGAGCGGGACGGTCATTGCTACACCAAACGCAACCGGGGAAACTTTCTCATAAAGCTCCCATAGAACGTTAGCCATATCGATAGATTGGGTAAGCATTATTTGCTCCTCTACTAGGGGGTGTTATTCTTTACGGTTCTTACCGGGTAATCTAGTTCCTCTTCTACTCTCCTCTGGATAACCCAACTGCACCTGGGTGGGGTTCCAGATTCTACGCCGCGTGTTTGAACCTTAAAATTGTGTACAACATGCCATTTCTTGTCGTTGAAATGTAGCAGTAATGTTGCGTTTACGGCGGCTCCGAAAGTGAGACAACACAGATTCATGCCCAGGATAGCTAGAATGAACACCCCCAGGCTGACATGCTCCCTGTAGAATGCGACCAGAATAATGTTTGCGGTAAGGATTGCCAGGACATATCCGGCAAAGATTGCTCTATAGGCTAGTACCGTGCCTCTCACCTTATAGGTGGGGATATTGATGCGCTTATCCCGGTTCTTCACCCGCCAGCGGTACAGGGCGCTGGTAGCTACGGGGTAGAGTGCGCTGGTTGCAATGATGATTGCCAGGGCGCGCTCTATGGTTTCCTTGTCTAGGGTGGGCATTGGTTTTTACCTTTCTTAGGGGCGTTTCTTTGCTGTGATATTTGAGTACGTCTCTGGGGTTTATCCCCAGTCGCCTCGGCGTACTTCTACTCGTTCTAGCTTTACGTTGCAGACTAGGGCGGTTGTGTCCCAGGCGTTGCCGTCAATGCCTACGATGCTGTAGTAGCTTCCGTTGTGGGGGAATGTGTATCCGGCGTAGTTGGTTAGGATGAGGTGTTCTAGGTGGACGAGGGCTTTTTTGTATCGTTCTGGGGGTAGTTCTAGTGGGAGTTGCCAGCGGGTTTTGGTGGGTTTGTCTACGGCTGTGATTTGGGTGATGTCGTCTCCGCAGATGAGGGTGTGGTCGAAGGTGCCGTCTTCGTTGAAGTATGCGTCTAGGGTTCCGTTCCACATAAAGGGGTGTTCCTTGCTCTAGGTGAGGTTTTTAATCTTGTTGATGGTTGCTTCTGCTTCTTTGAGGGTGCGGAAGTGGTTATCGATGTAGTTTTCTAGAGCAATTTTAGCACCGCCTGTGAGGTGCTGGTTGCTGATTTCTACTGCTTCGTAAGGGATTTTGGTGACGTTTTTCTGTGCCATGAGGCTGATACTGGATAGGGTTGCGGCGTTGTAGCTTGCAGGGTTGTGTGTGTCATGGATGAGCTCTTTGCATGTTTGTTCTGCTTCGACCTGTAGATTCGCGTATTGCTGGGTGAGGGTGGTTAGTTTGGCGTAGATTGTTCCTACGGAGTGGATGACGCGGGCGACCATTGAGGGTTTTCCTTTCTCATTGCTGGGTGTGTAAAAAGGGAGACTCTTCTCCATTATCTCTATAATACCACATGTTTTTAACCTTTTGTTAATCTTGGGGGTACCTATGGGTGTGTGTAGCATCACATGAAAAAATGGCGACAAACAGCTTGCAAACCATCAAAAACATGTGGTACTATATAAATGTAGCAAGGGGCTAGAGGAAAAGCCCCAAAGCTACAGACCTTAAACTTCCTACCGAAAGGGTTACACATCATGGCAAAGGTTCAGTTCCACGGCAACATCACCGGCGAGGCAAACGCAAAGGCAACCTTCGACGCAATGTTCCACCAGTTCCTAAACAAGGGCAACGCAAACAACATGCACGTTTACATTGATTCCTTTGAGCAGGACGGCGAAGTTGCTGTAGACGCAAACTTCATTCCCGCAGGCACCTCAATGCCCGACCAGCCGATTGTTTTCGCTTTCATCACCAACGATGAGGAAGACATGAAGTTCTTCGCCGAAAACAATGGCATGGTTATCAAGGTCAAGCACCTCAAGTACCTGCCGAATGAGGGCGCGGTAGAAGTAACCCTCTAAAAGCCCCTAGAAGCCCCGCTAACCGAAAGGAAGGCGGGGCTTCCCTATTCCCCCATTCTTTCGGTTTCCGCTCTTTCTGGGGCGGATTTTTTGCGCCCGAATTGGCTGCGGAAAAACCATCGAAAATCTCACAATGCGGAACGGGTTATGTTTCAGGTTCATGCGCTATAATGAGGAATGTTTTAGCTAACTTTAGAGGAGGTACATTTGTGAAGTTTTTCCGCAAGAAACACTCCACCCCCACTGTTGCTACCCCAGCCCCGTTGAAGGTTCTTGAGCAGTCTCTGACGCTTGCTGATGCGTTGCTCGTGTATTTTGAGACGGGCGGTAGTTATGTGCGGCTTAGGGGTGCTTTGGTGCAGGCGCGTAGAAACCAGAAAGATTCTGGTGCCGCTGTGATGAGTGATGAAGACCTGACGGGTATCCGTCGGGAAACCCTGGAGGCAATGAAGATTTACTACGCTGGCGGTACTTTGCCGCCAGATGACAGGCTAGAGAAGATTATCACTTTTGAGAGGGTGTTTGACCGTATGAGTTCTGCCGGTGTGATTGAAGACGAGGATATTAAGGCTGGTCTACAGTTGATTGCGGGTACCCGTGAGACTTTAGGGGACGCGGCTCCTAATATCATTGATTACATTGACGATTTGGAGATGTTGGAGGCTAAAGCTACTCGTATCCGTAACGAGATTCGGGCGGGTGTTGCTAAGGAGGAGCGTCTTCGCTCTTCTAACGATGATGGTTTAGAGGCTGTCATCTCTGCCAATGAGGATTTGGTAATGGAGCTAACCAACGTGGAAGACAGTATTAAGGAGACAAAGGCGTTTCTGGAGAATACGAAGGCGGCGTTTAGTTCCAACCAGGAGGTTATCCGTGAGACGGAGAGTGCTTTGCGTCGTCTAGCTGATACCCGTACTGCTCAGAAGCAGAGGGAGCTGGTTGCTGATTTGAGTTCCAAGCTTGCTGGTGTGGGTGATTCAAAGATGTTTGCGCGTCTTGCTGACCAGGCTGATGCTCAGTTGCAGGGTATGCGTGAGGTTCAGGCGGATGCTGAGGATAGGGTTCTTAACGGGACGTTTAGCCGTTTGCAGGCTAGTGAGCGTCTTGATAAAGAGTTCCGTGCCGGTAAGGGGGAATAGTACCGGATGAGTGATTCCTCAACCCCACAGAAAGCTCTGGAGGCTGTTCAGGGTTCAAGGTATGCGGGTGCCGCACGAGTTCTCGGGTACGCGGAGAAGCAAGCCGCCTGGCTAAAAGAGGCGGAGCAACGTGAGCGGCGTGCGAAACGGAAAGTAACCCGTAAGAAACGGCTCCGGCTCGCGGGTAAGGTTACAGCGTTCCTGATTGTGTTTGCTCTTATCATTGGTGCTATTGTTGCCGCTGTCATGGGTATCGCGCATATTTCACAGGAAGCTAGTAAGAACGCGCAGGTTGCCGCGTCAGCGTCAGCGAGCGCTACACCATCTGCAACACCGTCGCCAACCCCATCTAGTACACCATCACCGTCGCCTACGTCTGCTTCACCTAAGCCATCCCCTAAACCTACTGAAAAGTGTCTCACGCGCGAGGAACGTATTGGTACTATCGGCGGAAACCCAGAGAGCGAATACTGTAAGAACCAGGAAAGCATAGCTAAAGCTAAGAGTATGCTACAGGTAGCAATTCCTTTAATTGCTTTACTAGCACTACTCCCGGTTGCGCAGATTGGTTCCCGGACTGGCAATTTTGCTGGAACGCTGGTTGCTTTCATTATTATCATTATTGTGGGTATGCTTCTTATGTACGCCGTTAATAATCTCTTGTAGGTTGAAGCCTTTATAAGGTGTTTTGTGCACAAGCAAATACCCCTCAGAAACCTTTGAATTAGTTTCTGAAGGGGTATTTTTTATTGCTACACCACCTGCCGTATATGGTTAGGCGGTTTCTTTGCTTGCTGTGCTGGTGTTTGACTTACTATCTGAGTCATCCCCGCCGGTGCGACGCGCAAAATCTCGCATAGCTTTGAATGGTTGCATATCTGTAACAGGCTGATACAGCGGAATGTTCATGAAAATAAGGTCAGGTTCCTGCTTTTCTTCTTCCTCTCCAGCCGTGTTTGCCATGTCTGCTAGGAAGCGCTGGGCGGCGGCGCGTTCAAGCTCCGGATTTGAGGGAACGAACAGGGTGAGGAACCTGCCTGTGAGCGCGTCTACGAGTAGGTACGCGAAGAACGCGATAATGTACGTGCTCTTGTAGATTTGCACAGCTTCCTCACCAATGAGAGGCATCGCCCAAGAGAGCAGGATAGGAAAGGCGATAATGCCGATTCCGAAGATGCTTATGCCGGTGTTAGCGGCTTTACGTAGAGCTTCGGAGTCCTGGTTTGTGATGCCTGATTTGCGAGCTTGGTGAACAACCCTGGGTGTGCTCCAGTGTGTTACGGCTCCGCTAATGAATCCTGGGGCGAGGAAGATTGTCAGGTACGCAATAAGCGCCTGAGTTGATGGGTCTAAACTCATGGTCACCTTCTCTTATAGGGGATAATAAGGGCTTCTTTAGAATAACATGCGCGCCTAGTAGGAAAATATCTAACAGAGGTGGCGGGTGAGGATAAACACCCTGACTGTAAAGAATTATAAACAGCTGGGGTGCCTATCTTATTGGGGTGTGTTACTGGAGGAGCGAACGCTTGACGGCGATTTCCGCCGAGAGCCCAGTGGTGAGGTGGTATCGAACATCCTCCCACCCATCATAGTCCAGGGTATCGAGCACACTCAGGGAAGCGTAAGTGCTGAGAGAGTCAATGAGCTCTACCAGTTCGCGCGCTTTGTTTTCGATGAGTTCGAGGCGTTTGAGGTTTTCATCATCGGAAATATCTTCACGCTGGGTGATAGTCAGGATTTCATCATTATTGATGCTTGCATCCTGCGCTACTTTAATTGCCTTGTCGGTGAATGTGTTTTCAGTCAGATACACATCAATAGCGGATTCAACATCCTCGGTGCGGTAAATGTTCTCCACGCAAACGGTTCGAAGAGCCTGGCGAACGTCATCCTTCTTTATAGTGAGGTCAAAATTACGGATGCCAAAATTCGCATGAGCGTAGCGGATAAGGGCACACATTTTACTATCGTAACCTGCTTCCACGCTTTTACCTGTGCCAGCAATGTACGTATAATTTTCGCAAGTATCACTCCTGCGCTGGTTGATGTCTTTATTAAGCTTATTGAGGCGGCGATAGAATCCATACCCCTTAGCGTCGACAAAGTAGCTTTCACCAAATAGGGTGTAGCGGCGCACGCCCGTTTCTGCGTCAATGGTTTCAGTAACGAACGCCTCTACATATTCCTTTGCGGTTTTCATGGGTGGTAGTACCTTTCAGTAGGTGATTTACATTTTTCCTTAACTACCTATAGTCTACCACATGTCTTTAATGGTTTGCAAACCTGATGGGGTAAACCTACAAAAGAAAGTACCCCTAGCAACACTGAGAATCACCACGAGGGTTTATCTCAATAATTACTAGGGGTACTAAAAGAACATGTGAGCAGGGGTTACTACTCGTCGCCGGTATCAAAGCCGGGGGTGCGGTTAGCGGTAATCCTCAAACTTCTTAAGAAGTGCCCTGTTTAGGTCGCTAAAGTCCATCTCCGTGGCATAGTGTACGTTACCTTCTTCGTCAATTACGCCTTCACTCGAAACTTCGAGCGTGCGGTGGCTGTAGGGGAACCCGCCACTAAGCCTGATACCAAGAATCTGCTTGCGCCTGAATCGGGAAACCTGAATATAGTCACCACACATGACCGTTTCCTTCCCAATACGGAGCTTCTTCTTGTTCGCGGTCAGGAACTCCATTACGTCTTGAATCTTGAGAGTGTCAGAAACGGTCATCTCGACAACATAATCTTCCACCAGGTACATGATGAAAACCTTTCGAGTAGGTAGGTGTAGTGGGCTTAGCTTTTGGGGTTTCCCCGTCGCTACACTTATATAGTACCACATGTTTTTAATGGTTTGCGTATATGGCTGGCAAAAATGGAGCCCCAGCCATATACGCCGGGGCTCCTGAGCTGTATTCGCGTTCCTATGGGAGGGTTATCCACACTTTGAGAGCTTCGTGGGACTTTAAGACTCCCGCTTCGTACCCATTATTAAAAGCTTCTAGTGCGTCACGCAAAAGGTGGTAACGTTGCTCAATGTCTCGGATTGCTTCGTTCTGAGCTCTCATAGAATCAAAGAGCGCATCCTCCGTAAGAACAGTGTCATCATTCCCAGCGAACCACTCCGCGTATGCCAAGGTTTTACCTTCAAGCTCTTCTAGAAAAACAAGAATCCTGAAGATAGCTCGCCAGCGAGGTTCAGTCACGCCAGGCACAGAGATGAGTTTCGTATGGTCAGGGTCGGCTAGAATCTTGTCTTTAAGCTCTACAGCTTCCTTATGGAGCGCTACTACACCCGCGTACCAGTTGCTGAGAGTGCCTCCGTTAAGCGTGTGTACAGCTTCTTTAAATACCGTGAGTTCTTCGTGGTTCGTCATGTCTTAGTTTCCTTACATTGCGGACTATAGTTCGTTATGGTTAGTGGCTAGTCATCGTATCGCACGTGTCGGTCATAGAGTAGCTTATTGCGTGCTTTAATACCGTCCTTGTAGCTGTTTTTGAAAGCTTTAACAACCTTTTTCAGGTTGGTTATCTCCCAGTCATAGCCGTCGAGCTGATGGTTTGCGTAAGCTTTGAGAAACTTGAGTCGCCCCTCGTCATTCGCGTAAGCGATGCGGTCATCAATGCGATTTCGTTCCTCCTCTACCTGACGAATCAGCGAGCGGATATCATCCGCCATGTACTGTAGTAGGTCAGCAGGGATGAAGCATTGGCGGCTAACCTCAGAAATAATAGGAACGTGAGCGTTGAGGTCGTCTTCGCTCCTAATGATGAGTTCACGTGCTTTGTCGAGCATCTTGTTCAGCCGGGTTACGCGCTTATTAAACCGTTCAGCAACTTTTTCTCGCGTCTGCTTCCTCGTTTTATTGAGATTACTGTTTGTCACTTCTTACTCCCTTTCGTTAGGTGTGTTGCAACTGAAAAGACCCGTACCCCACACGTTTGGTGGGGCGCGGGCTGGGTTTAGTGGTTAGGCGTTGAGGCGGGTGAGCCATTCGCGGGTTGCCTGCCAGTATGCGGTAACGCCTGCCTGGTAGCAGTGAGGGTAGACGACTGTCACCAAGTTTGTTAATATTATACACATGATTTAATATGGGCTTTATTAAGCACATCAACAGTAACCCATGACTACAGGAACAGGAGGGCGCTTTGGCGAAAACCCAGACGTATAAAGCGTTCACGGCGCGCCCCACTCATGTTATGGATTTGAACGGTGTACTGTTGGAAAGTGCGCCTATTTTGTCTCAGCTTGCCACTGAGGTGCGAGGCATTTCGGCTTACGCCACATTCATTGCTCGCAACGATACCGAACTTGAGGATGGTTTGGCGCGTGCTACTGCTGTTCAGGCGGCTTCGGCGGGTCGTCAGGCGGGTATTACCATGCCTGAGTTTCTGGCGGCGGATAAAAAAGACGAGAACGGCGAACCAGTTAAGGATAAGAAGACTGGCGCGCCTATCAAAAGTAAGACGGGCAGGTCGCGTAAAGAGTGGCTGGTCAGGCATAATGCTGTTACGGCGTTTCGCTCCTGGCAAGAGCGCGTTAAAGCTGTAAACGGAGAAAGCTCTAAGCATGTGAGTCAGGGGTGGAAGCGCACTATGGATGCTTCTCCTCCGTCGTATGGCGAAGATTTTATTAACCTTGGAGTCACAGACCATCAGTATGCGGTCATTGAGAATAACCCGTTTAAGGATGGGGAAATTGTCCTCAAGATGGTGGTTCAGGGTAAGTGGTATCGACTCATTTTCAAGTTTGATAATACCCGTTTCCCCGAGGGTAAAGTCACCTTGCCTCTCATCAAAATTGAGGATAGCCAGCCTATTTTTATCTTCACCGTCGCTACCGACAACCCCGTTGTGCAGTTCTCTGGTGATTATGTTATCGGTGTGGATGTTGGTATCAATAACTACGCCTCTGTTGCTGTTATTAACAGTTCCACGGGAAAAATAGTTTACAGCTCCACGCTGTCTCAGCGTATTCATTCGCTCTGGAATAGCGTCCGCGCGTCTGAGCGGCAAGTCCGCGCCCTTCGCAAGAAAGCCCGCAAGATTCTTTACAACCGCCCTGCGCGTAGAGCGGCACTAGAAGAGGCACAGCTTCATCGTGAAGCCACTTCTCGAAAGAAGAGGGAGCTGGCTATCCTTGCCGCGCAAGAAATTGCCTACCTATCCTATTTTTGGGATAATGCGGTCGTTGCTGTCGAAGACCTCAGCTGGGTAAAGAACACCATGCAAAACGGTCGTTGGAACAGGGGTGCGCTTGTTAAGTGGCTGACCCATTACGTCGCCCAGAATGGTGGCTGGGTCGTTGCTGTGAACGCGACTGACACGTCGCAGGTCTGCCACCTTTGCGGTTCTGAGGTTACGCATCCCGAGCATAAGGTTTCACTCTGCCCGAAGTGTGGTGCGATGGACAGGGACGTTAATGCCGCCGCTAATATTGCCGCACGCGCTGTACCCAAGGTGGAGAAGGCGCGTGAGAAGCGCGGTAATAACAGCAAGCTACAGGAGCAGGCTCCCCTGAAAACGCCTGTGGCTAGGCGCTCGCTCAAGTATCCTGGTCAAGACAGGACAAAAAACGCGCCCACTCCAAAAAGGAAGAAACGCCACACATCTAAGGGGGTGAAAACCTTTCTTAGCCCCGCTAGGGTACAACAAATTTCTACCCCGGTGACCTCTGCATTAGTGGTTACCGCGATGACCACCGTACTAGCGGACTGCCTCGCATACGGTGTTGCAGGGACTTCGGCGGCTATCAAACAGAGAACCATGACCAACAAATATAGGTCATGTAGCCCTATTTGATACGGTAGCGGTTGCCATGATGTATGCCCTTTCGGTAGGAAGTTTAAATTTGTAGTTTCGGGGCTTTCCTTTCAGCCCCTTGCTACATTTTAATAGTACCACATGTTTTTAGTGGTCTGCAAGTTGAGCCTCTCTATCGTGTTCCAATAGGGAGGCTTGTGAAACTTTCTACTTAGGAGCCGTAACGTACTTTAAACTCGTAGGTTGCCTGACCGTAAGCGATAACGCCCTGCTCGTAACCTTCCTTGAGAGCGTTGAGAGGCTTTTCAAGGTTATCAATGTGCCAGTCAAACTCAGCCAGCTTGCGGTCTACCATAACGTTGTGGATTTCAATATCTGAGGTTATAACAGAGCCGTCAATATTGCGTACCAGGCGGTTACGTACAGGCTCCACCTGACGCACCTGGTCTTTAATGTCATCGATGGTCTTATCAACAACAATGAACGGGGTATAAGATTCGGCAAACTGGTCGTTGATTTCCGCCAGGATGGGCTCGTGTGCCAGCGGGTCGTTTTCGAGCTTGCTCATGAGCTCGCGGGCATCAGTGAGCATGTTGTTCAGCTTGGTGAGGCGCTCATTGAAACGTGCGGTAGCGTTTTCGTGCGCCTGTGCCTTAATAGCGTGGAACTTGGTGTTTGCCATGATGCAACCCTTTCGGTAGTAAAAACATGCGGTGTAGCTTTTAAGGTTTCCCCCGTCGCTACATTTCAATAGTACCACATGTTTTTAGTGGTTTGCAAATCGGTGGGTAAATGAGTGTTATCCCGCCCAGATTTCTTTAACCCAGGCGGGGTAACAATACAGCATGTGAGCTTTACACGTTAGCTGAGGTGATAACCTTCAACATCTCGGCAAAGCCATTAACAGCTCGCTGAATCTCCCCTATGTGAGCCTCTAGCGGCTTAGGGGTAACCTTCTTCAAGTAATCCTTCAATACGCGGAAACGGTAAAAGTTGCCGTTTTCACTCACCAGGTCGATTGCCTTAGCACGCAGGCGTAGAATGTCGAAAAGCTCATAGTCTACACCAGCTTCAATCGCATCCAGCTCATTGCATAGGGTATATAAGTTTCCGTACTGCCAGGAGGTAGTTCCACGGTGCTCAACCATCAAAGCCGGGTCATGACAGGGAATGACGGTGTATTCGTGAACCTTATCCTCGGAGCCGTCAGCACGAACAATATACACGCCCATGCGGTAGTGGTATTCAAAGGTACACTGTGCGCGTTCCTCGCTAGTGTCACAACCGTAACCGTTGTACCCCTCCTCATGCTCTGCCTTAATGTACAAGGTTTCAGGTTCACCAGTATCAAGGTTGCGTACAGAAATATGGGTTTTGGAGCCTGACTTAGCCTGAATATATTCCCAGCCGTCGTCGGTGCTAACCATAAGAATGTCGTTAAGGTGCAGGCTGAGGTGATAGGCGTGCGGGATTTCAGTTTCCAGGTGAACGAACTTACCCGGCTTATACCCTGACGCTTCCACACGCTCTAGGAAGTGGTCTACACGTTCCTGCTCCTCAGCCGCTAGAGGTTTAATGATGCTGGAAGCGGTTTCGTAAGCGGCGAGAGAGGTGACCAGGCGTTGCTCCAGCAGGTGCTGTACCTGTTCAACAACACTTTCTACCTCGCCAGGCTGTACAGCGTGAATAGCCCCTAGCGCCCCTCCTGTGGGGGTTTTAAGGGTTTCGGGTACCTTGATGTCATCTAGGGTTTCACGTGCGCACTGTAGAGCTTCCATGTAACCGTGCGGGTCTACACCAGGTGCGTCCTTCACGAAATGCTTTACGACCTGCACCTCAGACACAGGAGGTACGTACACCATCATGTCACCAGTCCACTTACGGGTCTGGTGCAACATGTGAACAGTAACCGGCTCACCTGCCTCATTTACCTCAGCGCGCTCGGTGAGGGTGGCTAGAATGTTTTCCTTACCCGACGGGGAGGTGAGGTTAGCAGTATGCTCATCTGACATGCTCAGTACAGCATGAAGGGCGTACTGGCTATCGTAAGGGTTATAGATAACGATAAGGTCGCCGGGGTTAAGGTTTCCGGTAGTGAAAGTAGGCATGCGGGGTTTTCCCTTACCCTTCTTGGTCGAGTGTGTGTAGTAGAAGCGCTCACCCTCCCCGCTTTCCTTTTTATAAGGCTCTATAGGGAGGGGGCGTATGAGTTTTGATGCTTAGTCGCCTACAAGGAGGTTGAGAGTGTAGAGCGCACCCACCGCCCGCTTAGCGGTAACGTACTTTTCCATAACGTTCTTCCAAGCGTCAGTGCTAGTGTTGCCTTCGAGCTGTGCGGCTTCCGCCTTAACCTCGGTCAGGGCTTCAACAAGCAGACCCGGCGCGCCGTAAACCTTCTTTTCAAGGTGACCTGCGGAGCGGTGTGCGGCATCTACATCCAGCATGAAGGTGGTGTAGTCGGTCGGTGCGCCAATGAGAGCGGTGTTTGCCATGACTTAAACCCTTTCGGTAGGAAACATGCGGTGTAGCTTTAGGGGTTTCCCCCGTCGCTACATTTATATAGTACCACATGTTTTTAGTGGTTTGCAAATCGGTGGGTGACCTTGTAGGGCATCCTACACGAACGGCGGGGTAAGAAAATCGCCAGGCGTATGGGTAAACATCTCCAAGAACCACAGGAGAGATTCCTCACTCTGCGGGTCACGCCCCGCTACCTTACACGTCTTCGCGAAGCTACCTAGCATCATGTGCGTAAGTGACACGGGGCGACCTGTTTCAAACGTCATCTCTAAAGCTAACGCCGCATCAGGGTCATTGGCAATGCGTAGCGCCCAGTCGATGCGCTCGCGACGGAAACGCTCCTTTGATGCTGTGAAGGGCACATGGGTAACAGACCAGCCCCAGAAAGTCTTACAGGTTTCCGTGTGCGGTTCGTCCTCGCCGCAGTCACAGATGTTAGGGTTTAGATGTTTGAACCCTTCTAGCGGCTTTGTACAGCGCGGGAAGAGCGCTTCAAGAATATCGTCCACCGTCCGGGTGGGAATTGTAGTGTTTTCAGTCATGATGGGAACCTTTCAGATTTAGGGGTGAGTATTTTAATGCGCCCTTCCTGTTTACCTAGCAGGCGAGCAGTAGGAGGATGCAAAAAAGGTGGGGCACCCTAAAACGCGCAAAACTGTACGCCATTCGCTAGAGCGCCCCACCTAAGCATCATATTAGATGCGGGTAAGCTTCACATTAGACGGTAAGCTCCAGGGGCTCCATGCCACCATAACGGAGAGCTACGCCGCCACCATTCTCACCCAGGAAAGTAACCTGCGGCTCCACCTCAATCTCAGAGGTAACCACAAACAGGGAAGCAATATCCAAGGTAACCTGCGAACCAATGAAGAACTCAACGTCTACAGTAGCGTCATCGAGGTGCATTTTACCCTTCAGGGTCGGGAAAGAAACACCAACCAGACCCGATACATCCTCATCCTTACGGAGAGTAAGGTCAGAGAGGGTGATGGTCTTCTTAGCGGCTTCTTCAGTAGAATCAACCGGCAAAGAACCAGTGAAGGTACCCTCGATAGAGAAGTCAGAAATGAAAATAGAGGAATTGCTCATAATAAGCTCCTAATAAGGTTGTGAGAAAGAAAATTCGAGCAAGCAGGTTTACTAGCTCGAGGTGCCCGCTAACATCAGGCACAACCTACTGTAACACATGATTTTCATCGTCGCAAATCCGCGCCTAAACAAGCAGTCACACCTAATTCTGAACATCTGTTCTCTGTTCCCCAATGGAAATCAGCCGCCACCCAAAAACCCGCAGAGGACGTTATGAAGGGTGCCCCTAGTTGAGAAAGAGGCACCCTTGTATGCAAAAAACAGACTATTTAATAATTCCCCACAACAGGGAGGAGATGCTTAGTACACAACGAAACGCTGATTACTCCGGCTTACGCTTCATGAAACCGAGCGTAATAGCCGCAATACCAACAACAACGGCGGCACCAATACCAGCCAGAAGCCCCACATTGACCGTAGAGCCGCTTTCGTGACCTGTCTTAGCCTCTACGGGCTTACCAGGTTCACTCGGCTTTACAACAGGCTCTGAGGGTTTCACTACAGCAGGCTCGGACGGGGAAACCGAAGAATCGGGCGTAGTAGCATCCGGCGTAGGCTCTACCGAAGGAACAGAGGACGGGCTAGACGGAACCGGGGTGGGTTCCGTTGTAGCGGGCGGCTCTACCGTCTTAGGAGTCTCGCTAGGAGTTACAGACGGTGTTAAAGACGGCTCAGGTGTAGGTTCCTCAGTCTTAGGAGCCGGAGTAGGCACCTCGGTCGGAGTTGGGGTCACAACCGGAACAGGAGGAACAGTAGACGGAGTGGGAGTAGGCTCAGGCGTTACAGACGGTACAGGAGTGGGAGTAACATCTGGCGTAGGCGCTACTGTAGGAACAGCTTCCGGCTTCACGTACACACTGTAATCACAGCTGTGTTCCGTCTGACCAGAACGAACGTATAAGGTTCCACCGTCATTCACAGAGCCTAGAGTAGGTGCGTAAGCGATGAACGTCGGGTCAATGTTGCCATCGGTTGTAACGTAATCCTGCACGGTCTTCTTGGAAGAATCCACAAGCTTACTCGTATCTACGCCGGGTGCTAGACGCGGGGCACGGCGTGCATCAAGACCACCCATCGCATCCACACCAGGAACCTCACCATTACGGAAGTTAAAAGCCAAACCGGGCACATTCTTTGCAAGAACCGGCTGAGCCGCCAGGTGGTCAGTAGGAATAACCTGCAAGAACCCCGAGAAAGTGGGGAGCAATTCCTTCAACGTGTAGGTAGCACCCGTAACCTCACCAGCGGTATCCGATGCCTTCAAGGTGGAGACGGTAATAGTCTTCGTCTCACCCGGCGCAATGTTCACCTCGGGGAGCTCAACCTTCTCACCATCCTTGAAGAATTGCAGGTAGACGTTCGTGTCCGCGTTAGCCTTCAAAGAGTTAAGCCAAGCGTCACCGCTACCCGTAATAGCCGGGTACGTGGGCTGGTTAGCTGTTGTAGCCAGGTACGGGGTGTTGTTCGTGTAGGTGAAAGTAACCTCACCCTCAGCGCCCGGCTTCACGGTTACAGGGCTATCCTTCGTGGTACCCAAGGTGCCGATAGTGGTGGAGGCGTTACTTTCGTTACAGGAGCCTTCCAAGTGTGGGCGTGGGGAACCCCAGTTAATCTGCTGGGTAATGGTGGAACCGTCTTCAGCATCAACCGTGAACGGGAGTGATACCCAGCCGAAGTACTTGTTCGGGATGGGCATGGTGATTACGCCGTTCTCATCCGCTGTGAAGGTCATACCGCTGTAGGTGAGGCTCTTTGTAGGTTCCTTGCTGAACACGGGGATGTTGTTGTGCATCCCGTAAAGCCCGCTGGTACCGAAACCAATCCTGAGAGTGTCCGGCTTAATCTTCGTGCCGATAAGGTCTTGAACGTTCACCTTGTAGGTTGTTACACCATCCTGCCCCTGAGCGAGCACCTTGTCGGTGTTCAGGTTCCAGTTTACGAACTCCTGCCAGGTGAGCGTATCACCTGAAACGGTGAAGTCTTTTGCTGTGAGGTTCACCGTAGTGTTGCTTACACCGGCGGTGGTGGAGGTTGCAGATGTTTCTGCGTTTGCGGCTGTCATGACCGCCGGGATGGTTGCGCCTCCGATGATGAGTGGGAGGGCAAGCAGAGCGCCTGTTTGACGCTTCATAGTTTTCTTGCGTGCCATTAGAGAGACACTTCTCCTTCGTGGGAAATACACCCCCCCCCCGCCAAAATTGCTTAGCGGTTTAAATTGGGGGCGGAGCGTCTTTCGCTCACCCACAATATAGCGCAAATCCGCCCATATTTCTACACCCCCGATTTTCTTACTCTCCTTTTCTTCTTTTTTAAAAACGATAGCCGACTAACCCAGACCGCTTGTCGAGGGACAAACCCCACGACGTTAGAGCGCTAATCCATCTGCCTCACGTGCCCGTAGTGCCCGGTGACTTTTCGGTCGAAACGACACCACCGCTTTAATCTAATCCACTATCTATAGTGCAACCCCACCAAAACAGCCCAAAAACCCCGACATTCCAAGGCAAAACAGGGCACCCGGCAGGATAGTTATTTACCGAAAAGTCACCCAAATCGGAGTTATTTACCGAAAAGTCACAGCCAAAAAACCACAGTTACCGACGGAAAAGCCACCGCTATCGACCGGAAAATCACGCTCGGTTTCGACGGAAAAACCACCCATCACTGTTACGGTGGTTTGAGCTATTTACCGAAAAACCACAGCCCCATGACGGGGTGGTTTATAGGGGTTGCCGTCAGGCAAATCACACCGCATGCGAGTGCCTGACGAGCTATTTACGAAAAAATCACAGGGGCAATAGTTACGGTTCCTGATGGGTTGTCCACCGGAAAGTCACTGGGTAGCTTGCGGGGTTATTTACGGAGAAGTCACGCCCCTATTTTGGGGGATAAAACAATGCCGCCAACCCGAGTGGTTTTTTCGGGTTGGCGGCATTACTTGTTTATGATGTTTTCACGTGGTTGTGTTACCGGCGGATAAATTCACCTATGCCAAAAGGTATCTTTGTTGTGCCCGCCCGTGTGAACTCTTTAGCAAGCTCTAACAGACCATCAGGGGTATCTGTCTCCCAGGGGGCTTGTACGGGCGTTAGAGCCGCGTCTATGGCTTGTATGATGTGTCGTGCGCGGTGCTTATCGAGTACACACCGTGAGGGGCGGTTCTTCCAGTTAGGGCTTACCGTTGTAACTTTTAGTATGGTGAACGCGCTGTCGAGCCGTTCAACGGTGAGGAACACACCCGTGTCCTGCTTATCCGTAAGAGTGAACGTGTGAGGTATGCTGTCGAACTTGTACTGTAGAGCATCTTTACCGAAAAGCTCCTTAACGGTTTTACGGAACGCCGGGTGCGCAATGTTGCTGTTCTGGATTACCGCCATAGCGGTGACGGGTTCCAGATGTTCAACAGGGTTCTTACCATCAAGAGCAGAGATGCTTTTTTCAGGGATGCCAAGCTTCCACCGCTCAGGGTGGGCGAGGTTGAGGTTCTCCACCCGTTTATGCCATATAGGTTCGATACTCTTTAGAGGCTCCACGGGTTCGTTGATGCCCGGTAGCGGCGCGTTCGTCTGATTGGGGATATACTGGTCGCTGTCGTTGCCGGGGATTGTGTAGAGCAGGTAGCCGTCAGATATGGCAGGTTGCGTGAACATCACCCACGTGCCGAGTAGGTGCGGCATAACCCACCAGCTACTTGTGTTGCTGTAGTTCCAGGATGCGCCTGAGAGTTGCATCTGCGTATAAGTCATTTAGGGGTCACTCTTTTCTTCTTGTTTGCCGCTGAGCTCTTTAGCTACAGCGAGAAGCGTCTCTGTGTCACCTTTCCAGGGTTCCTGTACTGGGGTGAGGCAGTTGTTGAACTGTTTGAGGATTCTTTTTACGTCTGGGTTGTCGAGCGTAGCAAGACCCTCCTCATCCACGGAGGCGGTGATAACGATTTGTGTGTATCTCCCGCCGTGAGGTTGTAGCTCGATGTGGATGTTAGGGAGGTCTTTGACTCTATAGAATCCGCCACGCAGGATTTCGCCCTCCGTATTCTCGTGAGGGCTATTAGGGTCTTTAATCTTTTTGAGGAGACGCGCTACGGCTTTAAGCTCCGGGGCATCGTGTGCAATGGTTACGTAGAAGTCACATGTTTTACGCCATTCACCTTGCACAAACGGGTTGATGCGCCACCGAGTAACATCTAGCCCCAGTTTACGTACCTTGTCACACCACACCTGCTCGTCCTCCCACCGTTTGTCAAAACTGTGCCGGTAGTGTGAGAGTGACTTACGCGCAATAATGCCATGCTTGCCAAAACACTGGTTCACCTGCCACATCGGGTCGACCATGACGCAGAGAGTGTTCTCAACCACCATGTTCGGCTTGATGACCGTGAGCCACACGTTGAAGTCTTGACGCGCGGAACTTTGCTCGGCAAGAAGGTAGGGTGTAATGTCGCGAACGTCAATATCCATTCTGAAGTGCTCCTTTTCTCTTACCTGTTAAATGATTCCTCGGGTGCGGGCGGTCATCTCCATGACGCGCTTGCTCGGCTTGCTTTTACGGTTGCCTCGGGTGAAGAACTGCTTAGGTGTAATACCGAAGGTTACGTAGATGTAGTTGAGGTACCAGAGCGCTTCGTTGGTTGCTGGCTCAAAGGATGCGGGGATGTTGAATTGCTCCAGGTCAGCCACTAGTTGTTTGAAACCGCGCATCTGTGTTGTCTTCTCGACGGAGATGACCAGGTTACCTATGAAAACCTCCAGGGCGGTGCGGGTTCCCTCGAGGCGGGTTTCTTTGTCCAGTTCAACGGTGCGGCGTTTCAAGGTATCTTCTAACGTGCCGTTGGGTACAAGTGCTAGGTGGCTGGCTTCTACAGCCGCCGTGTTACCTTCAAGTCGTGCGAAGTAGTGTAAAGCTACAGGGTCAGCAAGTAGATACAAAGCGTAGTAGAACATGCACTTACAATGTTCCTTGTGTTTCTTGTGCAGGGTTGAGGATAAGCACATTGTTGCTTCCTCTGGGAGGGGCGCTTCTTTGAGTGCTTTAGCTGTCTGGTATAGGTACCAGGTGTCCAGCCGTTCTTCTAGTGTGCCCCACATGTTTTGAGGTGTACCTCCTGTAAGAAGATGGGGGTGTTCCTTATTGCTTTTTAGGGGCTGTGCCTTATTTAAATCCCATTCAAGGGCTCCGATGGCGAGTAGCATTGTTGCGGCGTTCTTCTCGCTCGTATCAACTCCGGTTAGATTAACCTCCGTATCACCTCCGAACATGCTTGGGCTAACTGTTCCTGCGTTGATGAGACGCGCTGAGCCTCCCACATATACGCTGTTCGTTTTCGTGCCTTCTACGTAGCCGTTTCCTTCCACCCAAATCTCATGATGCTCCCCGCCGCGAACAATAGCGTTATCACCAAGGATGCATGGCGTGGTGGAGTACTCGTTTGTGAAAAGAGCATCTGCGGCGTAGGCGTTATCGTACATTGCGAGGCAAGCGCCCTCACCTTTCTCGGGTTTCAAGGACACGGTGGGGGTGATGCGCGCTTCGTTAAAGATGTAAGCTCCTCCGACAAAGTCATCCCCCACATCAATGGTGCCGCTATCGGGGAAGCTGTCAAAGTTATTTAAACTAGCGGCAAAGAAGCCATGTTTAGGCACAGCTAGACCGTCACTCTCAAAGATTTTCTCGTCGGTTCCGTATGCTACCGTCATATCTTGAATAATGCTTGCACCCCGCCGGGTGGGGATTTCTGTTAGGGTGAGGGTTTTCTTTCCAGTCATGTTTTATGTCTTTCTGGGTAAAGCGGGTTAGAGGATTCCTCGGGTGCGGGCGGTCATCTTTAGAATCTCTTCGTCGGGTTCACCTGTTTTGAAGAACTCGTCGGGGGTGATGTTGTGGGCAACCTGTAGGTAGTTGAGGTACCAGAGCGCTTCGTTTACGCTGTTCTCTACCACGCCGTTATCTTCTGATAGGAGGCTCGCCATTTCCTTGAACGCCTGCATCTCCTTCACCTGTTCAACAGGGATAGTGAGGTTGTTGTAGAAAGCTTCGTGTACTGCGGTTCGGTCGCTCTCATTTTTTGTATCTAGTTCGATAGTGTGTTGTTGCATGTGCGCTTCTAACTGTTTGTAAGGAATGGCGGCTAGGGGGCTGGTTTCTATAGCCGCCGTGTTACCTTCAAGGCGCGCGAAGTAGTGTAGCGCTACAGGGTCTGCTAGAAGATACAGGGCGTAGTAGAACATGCACTTACAATGCGCCTTGTGCTTCCTATGTAGGGTTGAGGATAAACACATTGTTGCTTCCTTGGGGATAGGGTATTCCTCTATTACTAAAGCCGTCTTCCAAAGATACCCCTCATCACGCACCTTTAAATCGCTCCAGGTGTTTTGGGGTGTATCTACGCAAGAGTTTGCGTGTCGGGTTTTGCTTTTAAACGGTTGTGTTTCACCTAAATCCCAGCTGAGGTAGCCGCGTTCGAGCAGTTCGGTGGCGGCATTCCTTACCCCAGTACCAACTCCGGTTAGATTCACCTCAGTACCACTGCCGAAGAGACTTAGCTCAATGTCACCAGCGTTAATAAGCCGCGCGGAACCTGTCACATACACGCCGTCGGTTTCTGTATTCTCTACGTACCCGTTTTCTTCTACCGTGATAGCGCGGTGCTTTCCTCCACGTACCACAGCATTATCCCGAAGCTCACAAGGGTCGTAAGAGAAAACGCTACTAAACAGCGCATCTGTGGCGTAGCTGGCATCAGACATGATGAGGCACGTCTCACCAGAATCACTATCTAAAGTCACGGTGGGGGTAATACGTGCATCATCATACACGCAAGCGGAGCCATAGAAGCTCTTATCTACCTCTACTGTGTTACCGGCGGGGAAACCTTCAAAGTTTTCAGGTTTAGAGCCGTAGAAACCGGTTTTAGGGCGAGAAAGCCCGTTACCCAAAGGCTTCATTTCCTTAGAGCCATAGACAAGACTCATTCCGTCTACAGCGCTAACACCGGCTTTTTCTTGAACCTTCGTAAGGTACAACGTCTGCTTGGCACTCATAGGATGTCCTTTCCTTTTCTTGAAGCTGTAAATATCTTAACTATATGATAAGCCCCCGCTGTAGCTTTGGCTCTACGCGGGGGTTAGTAGTAAAAAAAGAATGCTAGGGGTTGGGGAAGAACGTCATGCTGTACCCCTTGCCGTCAGTCCAGCTGTGCCAGTCGAGCATATAGGTGCCGTTAAGGGGCTGGTCGGTGGTTACGGTTAGAGTGTTTGCGAGGGGAACCTTCTTGCCGTTGATAATAATGTGGTCGTTTACGCCGGTGGTCACACCATCCTTAGTGGTGAAGGTGAACGGAGTGTAAAACGTCTTTCCCAGCAGGTAGGTCATACCCGACAGGCTGTTCATATGGAAGTCAAAGTCGTCGTAGTTGCTGGTCTTGATGTTTACAGAGAAGGGGGTGGTCATGGTTCGTTACCTTTCGTAGATTTGTTGTGATGTAGCTTTCCTGAGTTTCACCTCGCTACACTTACATACTACCACATGTTTGAGGCATTTTCTATATTTTAGGGTTACCCGTAGTAGCTATAATTGGTGTGTACTGTTCGTACTATTAGCCCTGTTTTTTGGGGTAGTTAGGAGTCCGCCTATGCGGTCAAGAAACCCTGTTATTAGTAAGCAGATGCAGTCTGGCTTCAATAACGCAAACCTTACCTCTACTGGCTCTAGCAAGCTGACGGGTGTGCCGCTCACCTATGGCGGCTTGTCTTCTCAGTTGTGGATTACAGCCCTGTTTCTGGTTGCTGGTGTAGCTATCGGCTGGTTGTTCCCTGTTGTGGGTGCTGTTGCTGGTCTGATTGCTTTCATTTTTGGTTTGGTTGTTGTTATCCGTGGTGCGTTCACGGGTATTATTAAAGCGCCCGCCGTGCTCACGTATGCTGTGCTTGAAGGAGCCGCTCTGGGCGCTATCTCTGTGTTTACGGAGATGAAGTATCCTGGTGTTGCTTTGGCGGCTATCTCAGCGACGGTGGTCGCGTTTTTCGCTGTGTTGATTGCGTTCTCTTGTGGTATGCGTTCTAACCCGAAGATTACCCGCATTGTGTTTATTGGCATGATTGCGTATGTGGCGTACCTCCTGTTGGGTGGCGTTATTGCCGCGTTCACCGGCTTCGATATTACGGGCACGCCGTTCGGCATGGCTATTGGTCTTCTCGCTATTGCTATGGGCTTGTACTGCTTACTGAGCGATTTTACCGATATTTCTCGTGCTATTGAGCAGGGTGTGGATGATGCTTACGGTTGGAACCTCGCGTTTAGCCTGATGCTTTCTATCATTTGGGTTTACATTGAGTTCCTACGCCTGTTTACAAACATTGCAAAAAGCAACTAACAGGTAATGTTACAGTGTCACAGTAGGTACGGTGTGACCGGCTGTGAACAATACTAATGAGGGGTGTTACCCGAAACCGTTTACTTGGTTTTGGGTAACACCCCTCATCTTTTTATGGGCTTAATGATGCTCTAGAAGATTTTCCGCGCCACACCCCTAAGCGCCTTAAAGAACGAACCGCGCTCCTCATCCGGCTTTTCAACGCTCGGCGGCTCTGCTTCTTCCTTAGCTTTTTCGTCGTCCATCTCGATGAAGTATTCAGCATCTGCGCCCGCGATAACCTGTGCTACATGATAGGTAGCTTCCTCCAGAGCTTTCGGGTTTCTTTCCCGTTCACCCGACTCCAGGTACAACGCTTCAAGCACATACTTCCGGTACTTGCGCTGAACCTCAGCCTCAGCGAATTTCTCGGGTTCCAGCTGAGCGAGCAAAGAGCAAGAGCTTATCAAATCGTCAAGGTTACTCCTAATGTAAGCACTGAAACTATTCTTACTCACATAGGCACCCGAAGAATCCTGTACCGCCCTGCTTATCCAGCAAGCATTACGGTAAGCCATCGCCTGAACTTTATGAGATGGAGAAACGCCTGTTATTGCTGTGTAGGGTACCGCATTATCATCACCCGGTGCGGGAAGCGTAAGCTCCCTCAGCCCCTCTAAATTAGAAGAAGGTATTGGCGTGGGGGCACAAGGCACAAGTTCCGCGCCGCCGGTCATTGCTACACCGTTCTTTAGGCAAACGGTTGGGGTGTCTGCATTGTATGGGAGAGTCACAATTTTTTGGGTTAGTCGGTCTATGCGAATTTCAGTGAAACGCCCATATCCCAGATAGATTTTTCCACCAGCCAGATAGGTGCCCTCATGTTTCACACCATCTAGCACATAATCTTCAATAACTAGATTGCTGAACTGAGGGAGAATAATGTTCCCACCAGCAATGATTTTGTTAGTAACCGTAAAAGCGCCGTCTAGATAGATGTCGCCGCCAGCAATAATTGAGGCGTTATTAGTATCTACGCTTACGTTAAGAACAATATTCCCACCTGCAATAAGCGGGTGGCTATCATAGGGACTCATTTTAACCCCCTCATCTAGAAAGATGTCAGCTCCCGCCGTGATAGCCCCGTACAGCACCACATCATCACTAATGTGAACACTTTGGGCGGCGATATTTCCTCGCACCTCAATTTTACTTTCAGGCAAAGCGGCAATATAAACACAACAGTTAGGTTCGTTAATGTCCCCTAACAGTTTTACGTCGTCCCCGCCATATACAATGTTATGCTTCTTGCCGGAGAGCTGAGTGACTGGTGCCATGTTTCTAATCCTTTCTAGCAGTAAATAATGGGTGCCTGTAACTATATGCGCTACAGGTACCCATTATATCTTGAATGTGCTGACGATTCCCTTAGAGCAGGTTCTTGAACCAGGTTTTTAGCCCTTTTTCTTCCGGTTCGGTGGGCGGTTCGTCAAGATATTTAGAGTCAATATCTGCTACCGCGTGCGCTATCTTATACACCTGTTTCATTAAGTCCGCTTCCTTGATGTGATACCTCCTGTCTAATGATTTAGCTACCCCCAGTATCGCCACCTCATACTCTGTCCGAATAGCCTGGTTTTCAATCATTTCAGGGCGCACCTGAGCAAGGTGTGAAAGCTCGGTGATGATGTTTTCCAGGTTGTTTTCAATGTAGTGTGCGAACCTTTTATCTGTTACGACAAGCGGCTCCCAACTGTAAACCATTTGTGTTAGTAGACATGTGTTTCGGTGAACTTTGGCTTGTGCTTTGTATGCGGGTGGCAGACCAATAGGTGCTGTGTATGGTTCGGCTTGCTCTGCATCTGGGGCGGGAAGCATAATGTGGGGCTCGTTTTTAATCTCGTTAGAGTAGATTATTGTGCTGGCGCAAGGGATGCGCTCGCCTCCTCCGAGCATGTGCGCTCCATTTTTAAGGCAAACACCAGGGGTGTCTTTGTTGTACGGGTGAACGATGTTCCACCCGGTATCTTTATTTAAAGAAATGGGACGATAGTGTGTTTTAGGGTGCATGTATATTTGTCCACCGCACAGGTACTTAGGCTCTAAGGGTAGCGTCTTACCCGCCCTCTCTATAGGGTAGAGCTCGATAGCTCCACGCTCGTCAAGGATAATATCCCCGCCTACTATGACCTGGCATGTATTCAGTTCCACTTCGCACCCTATGAAAAGGTCGCCTCCCACTAAAAGACCGCCTAGAACATATAATTTCGCCCTATCCGCCTGAGAATCTCCTCCGTAGCTAGGCTCACCAATGATGATGTTCCCGCCCGCCACTAGCGGGTAATCAGATCGGGCGACAAACTCAACCCCCGTACTGATTCGGATGTCAGCCTCAACTGTAATAGCCCCAACAACTTCCACACCTTTATCAATGTAAACGCTTTTAGCAACAATGTTGCCAACGATATGGAGCTTACCGCCACCCGTGGATGCAACATAAACCGCATGTTTAGGCTTATTTGGTGCTTTCACCCACTTCTCTTCGCTACCCGTATGGATAATGTTGAGCGGTTTGCCGGGAAGGTTAGCGAGCGGGGAAGTAATGTTATACATGTGTTTTTATTCCTTACAGAGATTTCAGAGCGGCAGGGCGGGGTGTTTATGCCCTACCCTCCAGAGGTACCGCCACCAGACTTGGAGCCGCCACCGAAGCCGCCCTTAGAGCCGCCCGACGATGAGCTACCACCAGACTTGGAGCCGCTAGAGCTCGAACCACCACTGTTACCGCCCGATTTCGTGCTAGAGCTGGAGCCTGAGTTGCTAGAAGAACCAGAGCTGGACTTGTTGGAGGAGCTGGAACCGGAACCGCTACTAGATGAGTTGCTGTTGCTGGCACTGCTCTTACTATCCGTCTTAGACGTAGAGCTACTACCTGCGGAGCCTGTAGTGCTCTTACCGGCGTTCGGGTTGCTCTTGCTGGTGGATGAGCTTGCGGGGGCGGTGCTGGTGTTGTTACCGGCTTTGTTTGCGGCTACAGCGCCAGCGGCTCCTGCCGCCGCACCCGCACCCGCTACAGCCGCCGCCGTAGAGTTTCCGCTACTACTGTTAGAAGAGCCGCTACCGGAAGTATTAGAGCCGGTATTGTTCTTGGTTCCCGTAACGGTGTTCCCGTATTTTTGGGTGGTTACAACTTTGCCGTTCTGCACGCCGGTTTTTGCGCGGGCGGCACGGTAAGAATCAGTGAAGGAACCGCCCGAAGACGGGAGCCCCTGATAAACGGTTCCCTTATTAGGGATAGTGTCACTACCGCCACGCAGGGGCGCACCTACGCCGGGTACGTTACCGCTGTAGTAGTTATTGGTGTAAGTGGTTCCACCACCGTTACTGTTTTGCGCCCACATGTAGCCGATGTAGTACCAGATGAAGGCGTTAGTTGCGCTACCACCGTGGTGGGTGTCCCCACCTGACGAGCCACCATTGTTAATGTTGATGTTGGTTCCGTTATTGTTCCCATCCGTAGGCGTACTGGTGGGTGTTTCAGAGGGGGCTGGGGTGGCGCTTTCGCTAGATGCAGGAGTTGCCGATTCTGAGAGTGCAGGCGAAGCTGTATCGGTTGGGGTAGCGGACGCTGACTCGGAAGGCGCAGGCGTGCTGTTTGCGGCTTCAGCGGCTTCACAGCTTGCATCCTCGGCACGGGTTTCGTCTGCTGTATTCTTGCATAGGCGAATGTACTCGATACCTTGAGATGAGAACGGAACCTCAGACGGCTGTGCACTGGAGAGCGTGTTACTTTCAGGGGTGCTACAACCGGCTAGGAGTAGAACACCCATGCTGGCGGTAGCGATAACCTTGAGGAGCTTGTTAGGGCGCGGGTTGCCGGTAACGCTGGGGGTTTGGGTGTTCCAGTCGTTTAGGGCGTTCTGTGCGGCTTCTACAACCTTACGGTTAGGGTTTCGGCGTGGTTGGGGGTTCATCTATTGGGGTGTTCCTTTTCTGAATGTTCAGTATTTGAATCATATCGGGTTTATCACATGCCATTATATATAAAAACCCCGAGAGCAACCTGCCGTTTCGTCACCTATTAGGCGGCAATTTAGAGAGGTTGCTCCCTGGGTTCCTGGTGTTTTCGTATCTCCCGGCGCGCGCGGGGTGCCTGTTACGTTTCTGGGGTGTAGCTGTAATTTTTAGGGAAGATGGGAGCTTTAAAAATAATGCCAGGGTTGTAGAAGTAGCGGGCGGTCGCCGGTTGTTGTTCAATAATTTTTGAGGTTCGCACCGTTTTCCCATTAACCCCCGTGTGATACATGGGTTTGTTCTCAAATAGTACGCTTGTTCCGTGGGTGTAGACGCGCCCTGCGGTAATGATTTCCTTGTAGAAGCTACAAGTATCACCGATGTACACGTTCCCGCCTGCGATAATCCAGCCATGTACCGCAACATTATCCCCAATATGCACATCCCCACCAGCAATAATGTTGCCGTGGATTTGAGTTGCCGGGTGGATGTTCCTATAGAGGGAGGACACTTTGCTACTGGTTCCTACCTTCACGTCACCACCAGCATAAATACCGCCACCATCGTAAGGATAAGCAGGCTCAGCAGGCGGGTTCAGAGAGAACACGTCACACATGTCTTCGAGGGTCACGTTCCGCCGCGCCAAAATAGTGCCACGGATAGAGTTGAAACCGTGAGTAATGTCGTTACGAAAGATAACGTTTCTACCAATAATGCGGGTTTTAGGCGGCATACCTTCCCGCCCGCCATCAAACACCAGAACATCCTTATCCCACAGGTCAAGCTCCGCCGGGAGGTCTTGGTTCGCTACCTTCACCCTATCCGGTTCCGGGTCTTGATAGGCGCTAGTTTTTGGGCGCGTAAATAACTGTTTTAACGTTGTGTTGAACATGCTCACCATTCCTATGTTTAAAGTTGTCCCTGTTGTCGCATATTACCTTATCAGATTCCTCGGTGACCCGGTAAGGTGTTTCAGAGTTCTCAGATTTTTTGGGGTCGCCGTACCAGGTTTGCCACCCCACGTCCGGGTTCTCGTACTTACCTTTGTCGCGCCACTCCAGGCTCCCATCAACCCAACGGGTAAGGTTGCGCTGGCAAACGCTGACAGTATTATTTGGTAGGTAGCAGGTGTAATACTCCTCATAAGGTTGCAGGTAGCTTGCCGTCTGGTTCCTAATCTCAATGGGGGCGTAAGTGGTTCGCTGGTTCGTATCGCAGGTTACGGGAATGTTGAAGCATCCGGTGAGGAGGAACGGTACGGGTAGTAGCGCGGCGACTTTCTTGAATCTCTTAAACATGTGTTTCATGCTCTCATTATATAGAGAAAACTAGTCGCCCCAGTGCTCTACAAACGCTGGGGCGACTAGTTTATTTAGGGGCTATTAGAAAGCTACCCCGGTGTCCTTGAAGGTCAGGTAATGGTTCAATGCTTCCTGTGCTTCGCTGATGAACTTGTCTTTAGCATTGATTACCTTATCCTCCGCACCCTTTAGGTGTCGGTTCACGGTCTTCACCACGTTCTCAACAACATCCAGGGTTTTAGTATCAGAGGGGTACAGGGATAGAGCCGCGTGATACAGGGGTGTGAGGTGGGTTGCTTTTACGCCTCGAGTGAGGTGATTGTATCGCTTTGCCAGGTCGCGGAGGTTCTGTACCTGCCAGTCGTGTACCTCTCGGCGTGCCTGTTCCTTCTTGAAGGTGGTGTTGAGCTTAACGTCATATGAAGCCACGGTGATGGGGTTGCTTCCCTGAGAGGCGAAGAGCAGACGTGAGCGAGTCCACTCAGGTTCCCGACATGAATAACACACATTGTACTCGTCGTAGTCGCCGTAGAGGTCTTCTAGCGCCATGCCGTCATGTTCATGGTCAATATGCTCACAAGCGGTAGTGAACTTACCGGCGGGGTTGCCGTCCTTGTCGACAAGGTAAATGTTGTAATCGTTACCGCCCGCTACCTGTAGAGTGTACGCACCCTGGTAGTCGCTCAGCTCGAACGTCACAAGGCTTCCGGTGACGAAGCCGAACATGGTGGTTTGGCGGTAGCTGTTGAGCAGGATGTGTACGGAGCCGGTTTCCTGCGCCTCTTCGTTGCGGATGCTGTCGTGGTACGCCTTGAGCTTGTCATGATTCTCCACGAAAAGGGTGTGAGTGTTCTGCTGTAGAGCGGCAACGTCCTGGAGGTAGGTTTCGGTTACGGTTTCTACTTCCTTAAATAGTGCGTCCTGTAGCTTGTTCGCGACCTTTTTGGTGATAGTGTGCGGGTTTAGGCGTGCCTGCACCATATCTTCCGTGTCGGTCTTATAGGTTCGGGAACCTACGGAGACGTAAGCGTCCTGCTCGTAAGATTGTGGGGTGAGTACTCGCTGTAGCTTGTTGAGGTTGTTAAGGTAGTCGCGAGCCGCCTGCGCATCGCTACCCTGGGGGAACAGGCGGATAATATCTACAACCTGAGTGTTCGGGTTATCCTCATACATGTGTCGGTCGTAGTGGTTTTCATCGTAGGAGGTGAGAATACTCTGGAGGACGTACACAATCTCTCGAGTTTCACCTTCCTTAACATTTACAGTCTCCCACAGGAGTTGCGTGCCGCCATTCAGAATGAGTCCGGTGCCGGTGTTTCCGGTTACGGTGTGTAGCTCATATTTGTGGGTTTCGGGGTTTTGGGTGATGAGCTTGTCGCCGGGGTGGAGGGCTTTGAGCTTGTACATGGTGCTTGTCGCCTTTCTGTGGGGTGTTTATGTTCTTTTGGGGTAAGTTCCTGTTGCCCCGCCAGGGTTTTGTGTCTCTGGCGGGGCTTTGTGGGGCTTACAGCCCATTGTTTAGCTGTTTAGTTGATGGTTGCGTAAGGTGCTTCGTTTACGCCCAGGGTTACGGTCTGTACGCCATCAAACGGGGCAGATTCCTCGATGACGATTTCGAGTTCCTTGTCGTCGGTACACTCTTCGTTAGCGAAGAGTCGGAGGGTTGCCTTGTCGCCGTCGCGTTCCGTTTCCTTTGCATAGAGAACGGTGTCGGGGTAAATGTTCAGTGCTTCGGTGATGTACTTGAAGATTTCGTTGTAGTTTTCGTGCTTTTCAGCTACGGTCTTGATGTTCTTTGCCAGAAGGATGTCGAGGTGGGGCTCGGTTGCGTCGCCTTCAGTGATGATGTCCTGGATTGCGTAGGTGGTCATGGCTGGTTACCCTTTCGTTGGCTTGTTTAACTTTGTAGCTTTTTTGGGTTTCCCCTTCGCTACGTTTCAATAGTACCACATGTTTTTGATGGTTTGCAAGTTTTAGGGATACTTTTTTGCGACAAACTAAATGGGGCGTACAGCCTGCTAAGCCATACACCCCGTTTAGTTTCAGTTATTTACTCAAAGAAGCCCAGCTCACACTCATCTGCGTAGAAGTAGCGCACCGGGTAAGTGTAACCCTTATCCATCTGAGCTAAACACTCTAGAGCTTCCGCGTCTTCTACACGAACCATAGCTACGACCTCATACTTACGGGGACCAACCTTAACACGAACGGCTTCCTCGCAAGTATCACCCCAGTACTCGAGCTTAAATTCAAAGAGTCCGGGCTCACACTCACCCAAAAACTCGGCAAACTCTACCTCAAACTCGTTATCCAGCTGGTAATCAACATTGGCGAACTTCTCATCGGAGGGTTCCATTTCGCGAACCTTACCCTTCTTAGAGATAAGCTGGAACTTTTCAATGGAGGCGATGTAGAGCTTGGACATGACGTTTAACCTTTCGGTAGGAAATTTAACTCTGTAGCTTTTCGGGCTTCCCCTTCGCTACATTTACATAGTACCACATGTTTTTAATGGTTTGCAAGTTTTGGGGATAATTTTAGGGGACTACATGAAAAACATAGTCCCCTAAAAGGTTATAGGTGCCCAACTGTAGGTTAGCGCCCGTTCAAGAAGTCCTTAATCGTAGCCTGTAGCGCCTTGATAAGACGCGCATCAGCATCAAAGTCCTTCAACTGTTCCTGCCGGGATGTGTGGCGCGGGAGAGTCTTGAGAGCACGCTCCATATGGTCTTCCATTGCTTGAATCATGCCGTTTAGAACCTGGGTAGTTTCAGAACCATCGCTAAGCAGGCGCTTAATGAAGCCGCCGTACTTGAGCTTCATAGCCGCCTTATAACCCTGAACAACGTCCGCGAGATGGTTATTTACCGCCTCAGAGTTGGTTAGACCAGCGTCCTCTACACGTTCACGCCAGCTCCTAATATCGAAGCTGTACGGCGCATCAATGTTATTAACAAACAGTTCCCCACCGGCGGCAATGAAATGCGCCTGAGTAGCGACCTGGTTACCCTTCGTCTTCACTGTCACCGTAGCATCTTCTACTGCTTCCTGAATGGTGGAGAATACTGTGGATTTATTGTAGAGACGGTGTGCGATGCGGTGAAGCTCAGAGGAAATTTCACCCGCCCCCAACACACCGACGGTTGCGTTTGAAACATGTGTTGCCGCATTAACCCAGTCAGACTCCGTGCGGTTATCCAACCTCAAAGAAGCCAACTGAACAATAAGCCTGTTCCAAGAACGCGGGGAACGCCAAGCGTGCTTAACGACCTCTTCCGTCTCAGCGCTAGAACCAGTCACCTTATCGAGTCGTACTTCTACACCACGGTCGCCAGGTGGCTCCAAAAGAGACGCACGACCTTCCTTGATAGCTTTCACGATAACCGGGCGGATAATCCGCTCGCGCTCACTCATTTTCCCGCCCCACTTATTCATCGCGCCAGCCGCCCAACCTGTAGGGGTCTGAGTTACCGCATACCAGCTGAAACGGTTCTGGATAGGGGTCTGGAACGGGGACGGGTTCACCGAATCCTCAGCTGAGTTGGAGGCGGCAATAATCACCGTAGAATCAGGCAACGGCACACCATTAATCTTGCGGTCTGCAAGAATGTTCAGGGATGCGGCAAGCACATCCGACGGGGCGTTCCTCAACTCATCAAAGAACAGCATCGTTGGCTTACCCGCCTTCTCATTAGCTAGAACCTGAGCCTGCCACGTATCGAGAAGATATTCTACCGCACCAACCTCTACGCTCTTACCGTCCTGCTGGATAGTGATGGTTGTGGGGCGCGGGATACCCTGAAACTGTTCAGCGTTCATCTGCGAGGTGATAAGGGTAATCATCTCGTACCCGGTATCCTTCGCGAGAGCCGCGATAGCCTGGGTCTTACCGATACCTGCGGTGCCGATAAGGAAAGCGTTCTCGCCTGCGGAGATAATTTCTCCTGTTGCTTCGTCACGCTGTGGGTACGCGGTATCTTTCAGTAGGTCGAGTACTGTGCCGATAGTTAGTTCATTAAGACGCTTCATAATAAAGGGGTTTTACCTTTCTGTTTCCGATAGGGGTGGGTTAGACGTAGTACACGTGCGCTACGTCTGCAAGATGGTCGGGATAGCTTGCACTCTTATCCAGGATGAGGATAAACACGGGGATGTTCCTGCCCGCCAGCTTACCCGATTCTTCGGCAACCTGTAACCAGTCACTCCAGTACAGTTCACCATCCGTGAGGAGGATAACCAGGTTAGGTTTCGGCATATCCGTGTACCCCTCAGCTATCACATTCACAGCCTCAAAGAACGGGGACATGAGTGTTCCGCCTCCGCCTTCCATAAGGATGTCTTTAACGGCGGCTGTCTCCTGCCAGTCACGCATCACCGTATCAATACACGCTACACGCACATCCAGGAGGTTCTTTTGCAGAATCTCATCTAAAGCCTCGGCTACACGGTTAGGGTTATAGGCGTACATGGACTGTGAGGTGTCTACACCCACATAGGTTGCCATAGTGGTGTCCCTGTTGGTGAGGGTTGCACGCTTCGGGTAAATAATACCCCCTGGGCGGTTAGATTTGTTATTCCACCGCTGGTAGGTTTTCTTCACCGACTTTGTTTCCTTGACGATGCCCATCTTATGGGTGAGGATACGTTCAATTTTCTGCATCCACTCACTGTTGTAGAACCTGAGCCCAGGTGGGTTCCACCTGCCCTGGTTACTGCCTGCACCTGTGCCGGGTTGAGATTCCGCTGTAACAACAGGAACATAGGCGGTAATGTGTTTTCCTTCTTCAACAGCGCCGCGTGCGTTACGTTCTTTCTCTTCCTGTCGGGCTTCTTCCTCTACAGCGAGAGCCGCTAACGTTAGCGCAGTATCGTACACAGGTTCAGATACGGGAGGTTCCTGTGTTTCCCCCTGCCGTACTAGTTCACCATCAAGCGCACCAGTGTCAGCCTCTTGATTATCGAAGCTCTGAGCGTTAGCCAGTTCCTCTAACTCTGCCGGGGTTCCTTTCAGGTCACCCTGAGTACCACCAGAGCCGCCCTGCGCGCCTTCTGTGCTATTCGTAGCTTCACTACCGGGGTCTGTTGCCTCTGCGTCGCTATCGGCTTCCTGTGAGGCGCTGCCGGTGTTAGAGTCTGTACCACTGTCGGTTCCTTCGCCGTCACTACTAGAACCTTCAGAGCCTTCAGCTGATTCTTGAGCTTCCTCAGTATCCTGCCCAGCTTCATCTGACCTGTCGGCTTCCTCTGTGGAGTCGGTAGCTTCGTCTAGGTCGGTTTCACCGTCAGTGGCTCCGTCTGATTCGCCGCTTTGTGCTTCCTCATCGGGCATTGATTCAGGAGCCTGCTCTTTAGAGTCTTCAGGGGTATCTGTTGCCTCTTCGGAACCGCCCTCCACATCCTGCGGGTTTCCATCCTTTGAGTCACCGGGGCTGTCAGTTTTGTCATCCCAATGCTTACCTGGGTTCTCTTGCGTGTTTTGGTTTTTGCGGTTGCGTAGTGCTTCGAGAATAAGCGGGATACTTGCTAGAGCGGTAGTAGCGCTCGCAAAAACCTGCAACCATGTCGGGTCAAAATGCATGTAATAAACTCCTTTCAGTAGAGGGCGTGATTTCTATGTAGAATTGTACCTCCTAAAGCTTATGACTCTAGGAGGTACAATGGGTGTTTTTAGCTTTGTGTTAGCCCTGAATCAGCTTACCAACGGTGCGGTAACCGTTAGCTGTGTAGCTCAGGATAGTAGCGAGACGACCGATAGCGCGCTCCGCATTGCTGGTGCGGTCATATTCGCCCATGATTACCTCAAACGTCTCTGCCGCGTGCTTGGCGTACCAGTTTGCTTTACGGGCGGCAAAGTGAAAGTTGCGACCGTTACTTTCAAACATCTCGGATGCGCGTACATCGTCGCAGAGTGTCTGGGTCATGCTGGAGATTCGGTGCATGGTTACAATGTGCTCGAGTAGGCGGGCGCGGAGGTTCATCATTTCGGTGTATGCGGGGGTGTTGATAGTCATGATTTTCAACCTTTCGTAAGTTACACATCAAGTCTACCACATGTTTTAATGATTGGCGAGCCGTTTATGTTAGCCGCATTTTTACGAGCGCCGCATCCAGATACTCTGTCAAGTCACGTTCAAGTTTTGTAGCTTTCCCCTTAGCTTCCCGAGTATCGGTGATGCGATGCGACCTGAAATTAGCGCTCGCATCATGAATAACCCCGCTCAGCTCACCAAAGAGAAGAGGCTGAGTAGCTTCTAGAGGGCTGATGGCTTCAAAAAACCTACCTTCAAACTCAGAATTAATGCGGCGGCGCAATGCAGTCACTGCATCCCGTGTGTCCTCAACGTGCTCCATGAGGCGCTCCCATCTCTCCTGCTTTTCCCTAGTAGGATGCCAGCCGCGTATCAAATCCACCTGCATCTCAATATATTTCTCCTGACGCGCAACCTCTGAAACAAGTGCGGCAACGTCCGTGCGGAAAAGCTCAGCCGCACGCGCAACATCAAACTTAACTCTTTCCACCAGCCGGTAACTATCCTCAAAATATTTACCATAGAGAGCAACCAGGTCGGGTGTAAGTACCTTAGCGGTGAGCATGGGTAGAAGTACCTTTCTAGAGAGCGGGGCTCCTTTTTGTGTAAGGAGCTTTATTGGTTCTTTCAAGGAGCCGAGGTGGGCTCCCGTAAACCTAACCCTCATTCTACCACATGTTTCCTATGAACAGCTGGGTGGGTAGGTTAGTTCCTCAAGCCGCTCCCGCATGTTTCGCTCCAAAGCGGCGGAGCACAGTTTAGCTTCGCTCCAGCTATCGTTACGGCGACTCTTAAACGCCGCTTCTGCTTCCCTAATCATTGTGGTTAGTTCATTATGAAGACCGGGCATCACATCCTGTAGAGGACGGATAGCTTCACTAAAAAGAGAACTAAACCCCCCCTCTACAACTCGTTCCCGGTTCTTTATCTTAAATTCCAACTCTTCCAGCTCATCGTTTGGTGATGCGTGTTCGGGTAGAGATTCCGGATTGAACCAGCCTTGGGGTATCTTCCTGTAAGCATATTCTCTAAGGACACTCCGAAGAGTTAGGTCGGATGCGAGCGCGACTACTTCTTCGCGGAACATCTTATCCGCCTGCGCTACATTATCTAGAACGTCATCTATCAGCTGGTCTTTCATCTCCGAGATGCGTTTGAGGTGTTCTGGTGTGATTGTTCTAGGGGTAAGCATCTATAAGCGCTCCTTTCTATTTCTTTATTTGTGTTTAACCGAAAATACCTGGAACAGCACGATAAACGGGAAAGCGCCTGAATGGTTCCTTTTTCTCTAGGTTTACAGGCGTGGGCGCGCCGTGTTCTTTACATATGTGAGCCAGAAGTTCATAAGCTTCTTCGCGCATCTTGTAACATTCCTCAAGGTACTGTTGTGGCGTATATGGTCGTGACCTGTCCCAACGGAGGTTACGTTTCCAGCGCCTCATGAACCCCGCTAGTAGTTCCCTTGTAAGGATAGATTGAATTGCGAACTGTGAACCTAAGAAAGCTGAGCAAGTATCATTAAGGGGTTGCTCCGCGATACCTTGGTATAAAAGGCTTAGAAACGAGCTCACATGGTAGTCGAGAACCCCGTTCGGGGGAAAGCCGTAAAATCTAAAGGTTACCCCCACCTCAGAACAGAACTCTTCCACAGCACACATCGCCATATAACATACGTTGGTTACTTCTTCGGGTGTGGAGATGCGCCGCAATTTAGATAGCGGCTTCCACCGTACTGTAACCGGCGTGACTGGCTGTTCTAGACGCGCCTTAGCTTTCGCGCTACCGGCTAGGCGGCTAATATCTTGCACCGTTAGCATCCGGGGCACAATACCCATATTGGTGGCTCCTTTCTTTCGTTAGTGGGGTTAGGTTCAGGTGTTCTTTCCGATAGCGATTTTCCGCTCTAGATTAAGCAACTCAGGGAGCAGGTTAGCTAACTGCTTTTCGTACTGCTCCCAGTCCTCTTTGAAGCGACCACCCCACCTATCGAGGGCGCTTTGCTCGAGGGTGCTAAGATTCAATCTCATAAACCTGTTCAACTCTCTATAGGCTAGGTAGGTTCCTGTTGCGAGCGGCTTAATCGCACGGCTTGTATCGTGCCTGAGATTTCGGAAATGATGCTTGATTACCGCACTGTAGTTCTTAGGAGGATACCCGGCTTTCATGTGCGCCTCCCAAGTGCTGTATGCGTTGTGTATCTTTTCCCGATAGGTTGCGTTCACTTCTACTAGGTACTGGTACACATTCGCCACAGAGTGCGGGTCTGTGTTGCTAGTTTGGGTGTTAAAGCTTTTCAGGTCTTCCGTAGTGACGTGCTTAGCGTTAAGCATTGTTAAGCTCCTTATCGTGTTAGCTCTGCCTTATTTACAGCGCCGGGGTAAGCTTTACCGACAAAGTATTCTGTGAGTGCTCGGAGCTGATATTCCGCAACCTTGTCTTGCTTCCGATTTAAAGCTGAAATGGTAACCTCCAGCATGTTAAATGCCGTCTCCATAACTTCTTCTCTTTCCGCTCTAGAGATTTCACGGTTCCCTATATGCGTAAGCCCTATAAGTTCGTGTCGGACAACAAGATTAAAACATTCCAGCTTTTGACGTAACGTCTGAGCGGTGTTAGGGTTAAAACGTTTGAAGCCGGAAAAGCAGTCCTCGGTTTCAAGGCGCAGTCCCTCTGTCTTTTGGGCAAGGCGCATAAAGGTACTCGCCCGGTCGGTAGACGCTTTTCTTTCGTAGACGGCGGGAATATTAGCTCCGGTGAGGTCGCCTAGCATCTCGCCTGTGAACGTTTTGGCGGTCAGCACAGGTAGTTCCCTCCTAGTATTGCGTTTCGCAACTCTGTAAATTCTGCTCCCTCTTTTTGGAGCATTTTGAATACTTCCCAGGTTTCTCCCCTGTCCATGTTGGCAGAGATTTCTGAGAAATGGTTTCTATAGTAGTTATCTAGTATGTGGAGAATCTTGTTTAAGGATTCGTCGGTGCTTTCAGCGTCTTTTAGAATCCGGCGGAAAGCCGTGAGCACGTCGTTAAAAAGGTGGTAAGGCACATCTTTATTTCTTTGCTTACGGTACTCGTGGTTGAAGCGTCGCTCTACTTCGGCTCTGAACTTACCGTATTCGTGTTCCAGCTCTTTAAACACGGCGGTGATAGCGACCTCCCGCCTGTCGAAGGAGTTGAGTTTCTGAATGTCCCACAGGTTTGGGGTTTTTGCATCTAACATCTATAGGGCTTCTTCCTTTACTACTGTTGTTGTGCCATGAGCTTTTTGACGTATTGACCTGGGGTAAGTAACTTCACCCGCAGTTCTTGAAAGTTATCCATGACGGTTTGAATATAGATGGGCACGAAAGAGGGCGCACATGGGTGTTCTAGAGCACGACTCATGCCTCGTTTTGCGTCCGTATGTAGCGCCATGATTTGCTGACTCTCCACCGGATGCGCCTTATGCGAGTCTTTCACGATTTCCCCCACCAGTACTGTAGCCGCATCAATATTAGGTGTCATCACATCTCTATATAAGGAAAGCGCCACAGCACTGTAGAAACCAGGCGTATCTAAGATGTACGTTTTAAAGTCACCTCTAACCATTTCCGCCGCCTTAAGCAGTGCAACCCAGGTACGGTCGATAGCGTCTAGTGTTTCGGCTACACCTAAGTTTGATTGCTCCGGGGAGTGGTAGGTGGGCGGGGTGTTGCCTGTAAGGTTTTTGAGTTGCTGGGCTGTTGGTGCTTTAGCGCGCATGATTCTTCCTTCCTTTCTAGAATAAGCACGGCGTTTCCAACCGTCATGGTTAATTATACCAGTACCACATGTGTTCTCAGGTCAGTTTTTTAGGCAAACAGAAACGCCAGTATGGTACAAAGAACACATGTTGCCGTGTTCCTTTTACCATGCTGGCGTTTACAGGCTATTAGGCGGTTTGGCGGCGGCGCTTCGACGTGTGATGCCAGAAACCGCAACTTGCACACCTATACAGCTCAACAGCTTCCGTATCCTCATCGGATGCTGTGGGTGCATTGACCGCACTGGCGGTTTGCCGCGCGATTAAAGATTTCCACGCATCGGTTCGTGTAGTGAAAACACGTTTACCACTGCTACAGCTCACGCCTTTTGACGGCATGAATAGTTGCTTTTTAACTGTACGCAGATGTCGGGTGCTCTTACTTTTACGTGGATTAAAAGACATGCTTACCTCCTGTTTATTTCCGTTCGTACTGGTGGGCTGTATTTACTTTTGCGGTGCGGCTTTCCTGCGGGATTTAGATGTGTGATGCCACAGCTTACAGCGAGGACATTTGTACACATCTACGGCGGAGAATTTCACATCCTTGGCGGATGAGAGGTCATCCTTATGTAAGCTCTGCATGACAAGCAGGGCGTTTAGGGCATTGAGCCGGGTATTGTACGTTCTTTTACCCGTCTTGCAGGTACTATCTTTTAGGTGCTTAAAAAGTAGTCGCCTGCTCCCTTTTCTACGGATGGAGCTCCGACCTTTACGTGAACGTGACGACATAATCTTTCCTCCTCTTAACTGTCGCTACCTATAACTGAGTTTATAGGATTGCGGGCTGGTGAACAAAGTTTATTACACCCCTTATCCTAGCACTCTGACTTCGGGTGTGTTTCCGTCTGGGGATACGCCGTGAATCCTCGCACTATACAGTTCTTTGTGTGTCCGTGTTTTGAGGTGTAGGTTACCTGTGAACACGCAACATTGCCCTGTTACGAACATTCCTGTGATGGTGATGTTTCCACGTACTGTAGCGTCGTAGAGTAATACGGGCTTGTCGAGGGTGACGTTACCCTCGATTGCACTGTTTATGACCTGCGTTTCGCGTCGAGATGCTTTGTATTGGCAACCGTAGATGTTTACGTCACCGTTGATTTCGCTGTCTTTGATTTCTACCTCGCCGGTTAGGGTGATGTTCCCGTTAAGGCGTGAATCTTTCACGGTTGCTTTACCAATAACGCACACGTCTCCTCCTAGTGTGGAGGAGGTGATGGTGGTGTTTTTGGGGATGAGCATGTCGCCTTGTAGATAGCTTTCTTTTTCGACGGTTCCTTCTACGTACACGCCTTCGCCTATCCAGCTTCCTCGCTTACTGAACACCCCTTCTTCTTGGGTTGGGCTAATGTCCAGGTCGTATTCGGGGTAATTCGCATCCTTGGTGACGTATCCGCCGCGCTCCCCCGCTTTCACCTCGTAAGAGTCACGCCAGTTCCACCTGCCTGCCGTGAAGTCATGTAGAGCTTCTGTGGGGTAATAGGTAGTTCCGTGCTTCTCTATGGGTTCATTCCAGATGGTGCGGTAGCTTCGGAATGCTCCGGCGGGGTACGCGAACTTGTAGGCGTTCTTTTTGCGTTCCTCTACGCCTTCCTTTGGCGGGCGGCAGTCGATGTATTCCTGGTACCCGGCTGGGGGTTCCCTGAAGCTGAACCATGCATCAATGATGCGGTACACGGCGTTCAAGTGTGCCTCTGATAGTTGCGCATATTCGTGAAGGGTTACCCACCCTAAGTCTGGGCGGGGCACATGTAGGTATGTGTGGGGTAGCCCGTAATTGAGAGAGTAAATCTCGAAACTTGTGTGTTGTGGCAGGTTTCGCTCAAAGACCTTCTCAATTTTTTCGATAAGAGTTTCGTATAGGAGGTCGGGATAGTGCAAAACATGCTCGAACCCCTTGTCGCCTGGCTCTACAGCAATGTCCAGGGGTTTACGTGTTTCCCCTTTTACGTCAGCGGCAAAAGCTAAAGCCTGACGTTTAATATACACCTCATCTCGTACACCAAGTAGTCCGGCTACACCTTCCGCACCGTTATGTACCCAGGCTTTCATGAGTACACTTTCCCACCCAATAAGGGACACGACTTCTTTGGGTTTAGGCACGTTATGTTTTGTGATAACCAGGCTATCGTTCCCGGTTGCCAGGTCTGTGATGTTGCTGAAAAGGTTCTTAAAGAAGCCCAAGCTTATCCTCCTAAAAACGTGGTTTTGTTTGTTGTGTTTGGTGCTGTTATTAGCTTACCGTATTTTAGGCGCAAAGTAAGGGCGGGGCATATCGGTGAACAGATATGCCCCGCCCTTACAGGTAGTGGAACCTATTTGTGGTCGTGCATCATTTCTTCGACCGCTTCCTCACTGTAGAGAGGTGACGCTTTCAACTTACGGTGAAGAGTTTCTAGCCGTTCTTGAAGAGCAGGCAGTTCTTCCTCTAGCTTTTGGGCGGCTTTCAAGGTCTGCTCAGTAAGGATAGTTAGCGCACTAACCTGGATACTCTTCGTCGGAATATCTACCAGGAGGGATTCTAGAACATCAGGGACAATGTACCCGCCGATGCACGTATCAGGTAGACTGCACGGGTCTAGCGCCTCTACCCCAAAGCTGAGCGGACGTACCAGGTGGTTCGGGTTTGTTTCCGCGAACTCTACAAGCGCCTCCCCTGTAGCAGAGTCACAGGTGAACGTGTTGCCAAACAAGCCAATATGCCCGTACTTTGCGTACAGGCAGTTGCCATGTTTCTCTTGTACGGTTTCTAGCATGGTGTCGCTGATTGCCCCGTCAATGAATGGGTAAGGTTCACCGTATGGGGTTAGCGCAATAACGCCTGCCTTGTACACGTGTTGTGTGGTGAGGGGGTAAGGGGAGCCGCTGGTGAAGAGCGTTTCGCCGGGTAGGATTTCGTGCCATGCCGGGTCGTTATCCGTGCGTACAGGGGCACCCAGATAGAAGGCGTAGGCGGGGATTTCAATTTCACCTGTGAGGGTGTGTGTACCTGTGATGTGGGTGGCGCGGGTACCTGGCTCTAGAGGAGCCCCTATAAGGGTTTCTAAGCTACCTGTGACGGTGAAAGTATTGCCAGCCCAGTTTCCGGGTACGCATGCGGTTAGGGTGGCTGTGAACGCGCCTGTAACCCCGCTGTAGGTTTCAATGTCACCTAATGCTAGGGTGTATAGTCCTTCAACCCAGGGGGCGAAGGTTGGGGTGTCTTCTTCGGTGGCGATTTGTCGGTTTTTGAGGAGCACGGCGATTCCGTGTCCGACTAGTGTTTTTGGGGTTTTACGTGCCATAGGTGGTTTCCGTTCTACGTGCTGGGAAAACGTGTAGGTCTTGCTACCATTTTAGCAAGGATGAGGGTGGTTCGGGTGTGATGTTAGTTTGGGTTTTTGGTTACATTTTAGGCGGACACCCGGTGTGTTGATTCTGGGGTGCCCGCCTAAAATTTATATAGCGCCTATATGAGGGTTACGGGGTGATGGTTTCGCCGGTGAGAACACCAATATTAGTTAGACCCGTGATGTTCTGAAGGTACTTCACGCAACCGTCGCCGTCGCTATAGTAAACGTCTCCGAGCGGGTAGGTGGTGACCTTCCAAAACCCATCGAACATGTCAGCCTCGTCACGGCGCTTAGCAACCTTATCGAGGTCTTCGTATAGCTTATCCTCTAGGGTTGCCTTCGGAATATTGCTGTAGACCTCAGAAAGAAGCGTATCTACGCCTGCGGCTCGCGCGAAGTACGCTACAGCGTCCTGGCTACCCAGAAGAAGCAGACCGAAGAACAGACCACAACGGCAGGTATCACTATTCGTATGAACGTTAGGTGCAATACAGTACTGCTCAACGTTTGCCTTGCAGAACTTGATGTCGGCGGCAATACCTAGAGTAACCTTAGCCGCATCCGTGAAGCTCCTAATGTTGCCGTACTCACTGTGCGGCGGGTTCAAAGCATCCTTGAGGCTGTAGTGGACGTGATTGTTAGGGCAGGCGGTAATCCAGCGTCCGCCCTTGCGGTCGTAAACGTCGTGATGGTCGGGGTGGTTAATCTTTGCCGACAGGTTACCGCTCTTGAATACGGCGGAAGCCATAGAGAGCGAACCTGAGATGTTGAAGGTACCCTGCTCGAAGCTTACACGGTTAAGCTGAACATCGCCCGTAATGGTTACGTCAGCACCATTCTCTGCGACAAGTAGTTCAGCCTTAGCGCCGCTTACCGTAACAGAGCTATCCCGAACAGCGAGCGTACTAATAGTAGCGTTATCACAATTCAGAGAGCCGTTAGTTACCTCTGCACCGCGTACCAGGCGGCTATCCACAATAGAGCCGGAACCTAGCAGACCGGGGCGGTCTAGAACGACCTCGCTGTTTCGGATAGTGTAGTCCTCGACGCGCGGGAAACTCTCATGGTATCCGTAGTTACGGATAGTAGAGTTGCTAATGTTTGCGTTGCCGGTAATATGAATGTTGCCGCCGCGCAGGGTAGCAGTATCCAGGTCTACCTGTGCGTTGCCGTTAATGAGGTTACCGCCCTTGTTGTGGCTAGATAGCACACGCACGGCAATATCGTCCGGGACAGCGTACAGGTTATTGTACTCAGCAATAGGGGCGAGGCTGTTCATGATACCGGGCAGGTTCACCTCAATATCACCAATAAGAGCGACAGACGGCTCGTCTTTAATTTGGTACCAGCCGTTAGGGTAGACGTTATCCTGGGCGCGGTACATAATCCACTGGTAGCTGGTGTCGCCATTCTCAAAGATGTGGTGTAGAGGTGCGGGGGTAACGAGGGTTACCTTGTTGCCGTTCTTACGCCAAAGAATGTTAGAGGGATTGTTTGCGTCCTGGCGGTGAATGGTGGGGAGCCAGAGGTTCGTGCTGACCTGCGGCATCTTGTAGAGCAGATAGTTGATAGTACTCACGGGGTTCACCCTTTCAGTAGGTATTCATTAAAAACTCTACCACTATATTACCACATGTTTTAATGATTGTATAACTTTGGGGTACTGACGCTAACAGAAAGATTCACGCTCACGGTTACGTTACACAGAAAAAGGGCGGGGTTCCTAGTGCTACAACAACACCAGAAACCCCGCATATGCTTTAGAGCTTCCTACTTAGCGGCTTCCGCTTCCTTGAGAATCACATCAGCACACTCGGTAAGCGTAGGAGCCTTAACCAAAGCTTCGTGCCACCTATCACTCTGCATCCCATAAGAGGTACGCCAGGTGAAAAGCAAATTACCCGCATACTTAGCGCGGATACCCGGCATGTCACATTTCTCAATCGTACCCACAATATCACCCGCTTCATCATACACGTCCCAAATATCGTTAGCGTCATAACGGATATGTGGTGCGGGTGCGAAGAACTTTTCAGATGCGAACTTCTCACGAGTAAGCGCCCCGTGAATATCGACGTACTCATCAAGAGAGAGAATGTAGTAGCCCACAACGTAGCTGTTATCCCCGTAGGTTTCGGCATCAATAAAGAGACGAGCCACCGGGTATGCTTCGTAGAACGTCTCAGGTTTCGTGTCCCAGTTACCTTCCGGCTTGATTCCCTTGACGGTAATCTTCTTAATTTCCGGGTGATTACTCATGAGAGTGGAGAAGTCGTTCTCCTCACCCCTGTCAGAGCAGGAGTTCATGTAGAGGGTGCCATCCTTGACAATGAAACGGGGGGACATGAGTGCGCCTGCAACATTATCGTAAATGCCGACCGTGAACACGCGACCATCCTTGCGGGGGTCAGTAAGCTGGATTGCCTGGTTAGAGTCGGTGTAGCCCATGATAATTGATACCTTTCAGAGAGTAGATAAAGGAACATGCGGTAGAACAATTAGTACTACCATTCTACCACATGTTCCTATTATTTTGGCGCTCTTAATCGTCAAGCTTACGCCAGTATTGGCGCTCTGGAATGTTCTTGTTGATGTACTTGAAAAGTTCCCGAATCTTCTTGCTAGTGAAGAGCGGCGCTTCGCTGTACAACCCTCCTCGGTCTTTATTAAGCTTGATAGTCCACTTTAGGAAAGCCTTATCTTCTCGCCTGCCGGTAACGTATAGGATTTCATCGGTATCCGGTATTTCAACGGTCAGGTCAGCGTCATCTATAACACCACGCGGGTCACGGTAGAGAATATAATTCCCGGCGCACCCTGGGAGATATTTCTGTGCCGCATCATAGATGAGTTCCGCTACGGTACTCGGGTCGTGTAGATAGATGGAAGCGCTCGCAATATGTTCCCTGTCGGGGGTTAGCGTGAGCTCCCAATGGGTAAAATCAACGCCCTGCTCATCCAGTCAGACCGCTTCATCAATGGCGACTTGTTTCGCACCCCTAAACTCTTCCTGATTGTGTCGTAGCACGTCGTCCCCTGTTTCGGTTCGCCCGTATTTGCTGGGCATACCCCAAAGCTCTTTAGGTAGATGAGGTGCCTCATTGCTGGGTTTAAAATCAACCACGGTAAAGGTATAGGGCTGGTTCCCGTTATCCGTGTCAGCGTTTTCAAGGAGGATGCCGTATGGCTGAAACTGCGCCGGTGCGGGTGAAATGGCGAATGTTCCGTCTTGGTTATCGCGCATATCGATTAGAATCTCAGATGGGAAGTCAGGTGCCTGTAACTGTTTAGGCAGAGTGCGATTCTGTTGCTTCTTGCGGCGGTTCAGGGCTTTACGGATGCGCTCAAACATAAGGTGGTACTCTCTCTTACTCTAGGGAACAAAAGAAGGCGTGTGCTTCTTACACCATTATATAGGTATAGGAGGCACACGCCTGAGAAGGGCTCACGTTTAAAACGCTTCCTCAAACTTGCCTTGGTCGTTCATCACCTCGTAAGTGTGTGACACGTTCTCGTCGTCAAGCGGGTGTCCAAGGAGCTCCTCGAACCAAAAATCCATGAACGCCAGGGCGTGAATTTCGTTCCGCTGACGCGCTACGTTACCCGAGTCGGTGTACCGGCGGTACCAGACAGTAACTTCGGGCGAGAATAAGCCAGCCTTAATAGCAAGCTCAAGCGCCTTATGTGCGCCCTTATCGCCTTCACCCTGGATAATATTTAGCACCTCGCGCGGGGTGAGAGTGCCGCCATCTTCATTTTCCCAAAGAACAGTGTAGCTGTTAGTGATATGCGAGTGGTTACTATGGTAAGAGTAATCACCGAACTTGTTGCGGCGCAGGGTTTCGTTACGCTGAACGTGCGGCGTGTACCCGAGAACCTTCTCAATATGGGCGAGTACCTTACGCAGAGCGTCGGTATGCTTCGAGTTATCCAGGAGTGCGCTCATATCTTTGGCGGCGTTTGCGTAAAGCTCCTTTAGGTATGCCTCGTAAGCGGGGGTGTTGTTCGCCAGGTTTTCGGTCATGGTCTTGTGAATCCTTCCAAAAAAGTATTATGGGGTAGCAAGATTTCAACGTCTTACTACCCCATAATATACCACATGTTTTTAATAGTTGTGCAAGTCTGACGCTCTTGTCAGCCCTACAGTTACAGTGTAACACATAGGTTTAAGATTATAAAACTAAAGAGTTACAGAGCGCAGAAGATACCGAGAACGCGGGCAACCACAATTCTTGGAAAGAACATCGGCGCTGGGAAGCCCATACTCATCATATTCACCCTCACAGAGCACTTCCTTGAAGTTGTAAACGTGTTCCCTCTCATTGTTTACGAAACCACCTATGTGGTAGAGGTGAAAGTCGGGGCAGTCACTCTCTAGAGCCTCCGCGTACTTTTCGTATGCCTCAATGACTTCTTCGTTAGGGAGCTTAAAGATGGGGTACGTCCAGCTGGAAATATTGACGGGGTGCCAGAGACACAGGACGAGCCCCTTGAGGTAATCCTCGTTCTCAGGGTATTCGGTACTCAGAGACTTTTCCACCGTAACATTGGCGGCAACCATACAATCAAAGAAGTACTTATCCTGCGTAACATACTCAGGCGTAGAGCCAGAATCTGCTACCACAAACTCATTGACCCAACCGTCACAGAAGAGCTTCACCCTAGCACCCGCCCAGTTAAAAGCGTCCCAGTTCACGTCCTTAGACCAGGCGAGCACTTCCTTATCACTACCTGCTTCCTTACAAGACAAGACACGGATAGAGCTAATGAGCGGGTGGCTATTCGTAGCCGCTTTCTTAAAATCAGCGGTCATACCACCCTTAAGGGTGAAACGGCGGTGGGCGAAAGTTACATCGTGAGCAGACATTGGGGTTACACCTTTCAGAAAGTATCGGGGGTGTGTTGTTAGTCGGCACCATATTGTGATTCTATGGTGCCGACTAACGATTTAAAGGTTACCGCTTAATCAGGGTGAGGATGGTGTCAATGCGTCCCTGACCGAAGCCTTCAATGAAGAAGGTATCCTGAGCGGAAAGCTTGGTGTCAATATCGAAGGTGATAGCTTTGCGGAGGGTTACCAGGGTGATGCCGTCAATGAGTACCTTGTCGAAGGTAGGGGTTGCCACGCCATCTACCTTGGTGAATCGAAGAATGGGAGAGATGTCCATAACGTCGGAAGCGCGGAAGATGGAGTCAATAGCGTCCAGGAGAGCGTTCTTCTTCTCGTTGGAGGAGGTCAGCTTGACGGTAATAGCATTAGACATGGGGGTGATTCCTTTCAGCGAATCGTTTGTTTAGGTGCGAGAGGCTTTTATCTCTCATTTCGTTACACCTATAGTCTACCACATGTTTTTAGTGGTTTGCAAGCTTTGGGTAAAAAATGTTCCCCACCCCCTCCGTGAGAGAGAAAGCGGGGAACATGAAGGGTGCCTATAGGTAATAAGAGCCGCTAAGTAGCTTGTATCTAGCTGAGTGGGATGCCGCGTTCCAGAGCGGTCATATCCAAAATATCCTGCCTCGGAACGCCGTTTATAACGAACTCCTCAGCCGTGATGCCGTGTACCTGGTACAGGTAGTTAAGGTACCAGTACATGAGGTTACGCTCGTCCTCTGTATTATTATTCCTGTCTTCCTTGCCGAAACCTAACATGTCGCAAACTTTCAAGGCGTACTGATTATCAAGTACGGCACTCTGAATGTTTGCATGAAAAATCTTGAGCGCCTTCTCTGTGTCGCCCCAGCCCCTAAATTCAATATCTTCAGAGGTGATTCCAATATCGCGGGCTATCTGGTTAATTCGTGCAAGCAAAGCTGTTTCAAGGTCACGGATAGTTAGGCATAAGAACATATTGCTGGAACCTGCGCTCGCAATGCTCCCCTCTGCTTTGCCTACTAGACCGTCGGCGCGCGCGAAATAATGTAACGCAACAGGGTCAGCAAGTAGGTACAGTGGGAACCAAAGCATACACTGGCAACATTCTATATGTTTCTTGTGTTGAGTACTTGAGAAGCATAGCCGCGCAGTCCCAATAATCTCCGGGTTCCCATAAATGTTGTTTACTGTTTGGATAAGGGTATCAAGGACAAGGGTTTTATTGTCACGGTCAAAAGGTGACCTGTACACATAGTTAATGTTGCAGAAGCTCCAATAAGGTTCTGTAGTGCTTTTAATACGCCGCATGAAGCCTGAGCGTGCCTTAGAGGGTTGGCGCAGGTACGGCTGGGTGGTTCGCATCCGTTTATCCTTCGCAAAGTCGACACAAAAATGCCTATAATCACCACCTGAAGCGTCGACGCCCCAAGGAACATTTTCAAAGTTAATCTCCGCATCCCCCTCCAGGTATAGATGGTCTACCGTACCCGTCCCCTTGATGCACGCTGAGTCGCGCAAAACCACATCATATGTATCGATGTTGCCTATAATGCTTGTATTGTCGTACATGAATAGCTGTGCGTGTGTACCGCCCGAGACTTTGGCGTTCCCGTACAGGGCGTTTACATCTTCGAGTTCTCCAATGGTGGCGTTTTCAAAGCTTGCGGTATCTTCGGGTGTGCAACCCAGCTGGAGGGTGGACTCAACACCTACGGTAACATTCTTACCGATGCGTGTTTTACCTACGGCGCTAACTGTTCCTTCAACCTCGATAGACGGGATGTAAGGGGTGTCGGGTGTGTATCCTTCTAGGTTTTCGGGGTGCTCGATAAAGATTTCACCGTAGCTAAAGCGGGGTGCTTGAAGCTTAGTAATTTCCTTAACTTCACCACTGAGTAGTGTTTTTTCGCTATACCCGGAGATGATTTCGCGCCGGTCTGTTGCGTTATTGGGGTTGAGTTTCTGTTCTGACCAGGACTCGTCGTAGGTCATGGTGGTACGCCGTTCCTTTCAATGCGTGTAAGCGTCTGGTACAGCTTTTGCGTATAAGCGCTCGCTTTAGGGGTAGGTAACTATAGGCACCCCACCTGCTTTTGCTTGGTGTAGCACGCTGGCGGGGTGCCTGTGGATGTTAGTCGGTTTCCTTGTAACCGAGTTTGGTAAGGATTGCGTCAAGCATATTCCAGGATTCTGAGTCCCAGACCCCGATACGGGGAGCACATTCTACACCGTCTACGTTATCGCATTGACCGTCACAGAATTGGAGGTGTTCGTCCCAGGTTCCGTCTGCTTCTTCGTCAATCACGCCGAGCGTTAGGGTCTGTTTCTTCTCGTTGGTTTCAATGTAGAACCATTCGCCGCCTTCGGCTTCGATTTCGAGGTAGTCATTATCGGCTTTGTTTACATTATAGACGGGTACGGTCTGTTCCGCGTGGAGGAAACCGTTCTTTTCGATGTTGCGGATGGTGTCCTCTAGAATTTCCATGCGGTGTTTTTCAGGAAGTTTATAGGTAGCGGATTTAGTAAACATTGTTATTATTCCTTTCAGGTGTAGAGCTTGGGGTTTGTTAGGGGTTTCTAGGGCTGTAATACCCCTGTAGGGGCTTTAGAGCCTCTAGAGGGGGGGTATTACAGCTTTCGCCGGTTTATAGGCGGTTTAGAAGAAGATGACGTGTTCCTCGTTGGGGTTAAACTTCGCGGGGAGCTTCCAGGTGTTAGCTTCCATAAGCTTGCGCAGGCGCGCCTCGTCTCCAGCTTCCAAGTAAATGGTTAGCGAAACATAGTGAGTTACACCGTCAATATTGATGGTGTAAGCCTGTTCCTTCTCAGAACCATCTTCCTGAGTAGTCATAGAACAAAGGTCTACTTCAAACAAATCCTTTGCCTTAAAATCCTCAAGAATTACTGAGGTGACGGGGGAGGTAATGAAATGTTCCATTGCGCCCGGAATATCTTCAGGGGCAATAGTGGTTTCAATCGGCTTGCCCGCCTTATCGTAAGCGTAGGTCTTAATATTGGTGACGAGGTAACCCTTAGGGGTAGACATGGTGTGAAACCTTTCAGTAGAACAGTAGGTATGTGTGGGGGTTCAACCCCTTAACTACTACTATAGTACCACATGTTTTTAGTAGTTTGCAAACTTTGGGATATGCGAAAGAGTGGAAGAACAGAGATGTCTGCCTTCCCCTTAAAAATTATTTAAAACTTCACCTTCATAAAAAGGTCATTCATCTTGAGGTGAAACGTATCCTTCTTTGCAAGACGCTTACGGAGCTTCTCTGCTTTCTTCTCGCCCGGAGTAAGAATCATGATGACGAGGTATGTAATATCGTCAAATTCCACCACAAACGCTTCCTCGCACACAGAAGGGTGAACTACCTGCCAGCACTCAGGAGGGTAATCAGCCGAGAACGGCTTAACACCCTTCTTGATGAGGTGTGCTTCAAAAACATCCTCCCCTTTCTCAGGCTCATCAATAAGCGCAAACACATTATCGGCAGTGATGAGCTTATCCATAACATCCTCACACTCTTGTGCCGTGAACATACGGTAAGTCGATAGGTTCGGAGACCAATAATCAGCAGGCGGCACACCCCACTTATCCAGGGGTACACCTTTAAACCCGGCGGGGGTAAACTTCTGTCGCTTCTTTCCCATGACGCGAACCTTTCAGTAGAACAGTAGGTATGTGTGGGGTTCAACCCCTTAACTACTACTATAGTACCACATGTTTTTAACGGCTCGCAAACTAGTGGGCGGTAAAACAGATACACGTGACTCAAGCACTCAAGCGCAAAAAGCCGCTAACTCACCAGCCCCCTAATGCATAGTGGTAGGTGAAATAAGTGCCGCTAGTAGCACTCAAGTCGGGCGGGGCAATAGTAGAGATAGGGAACCACTTTCCCGCTTTAACTTCGTCATTGACCACACTAATAGGTGCTTTTATGGTGCAAGGCACGGCGGGCGATGAGCATACCCCAATAGGTAAGCGCTCAAACGGCTTCAAATCACGCCCCAGCGGTTCACTTACAGGTTCCTTGTCTCTTGCATGAGCAAGGAGACGCATAATGTCCGTTCGTGCACGGGTACTCACAGTAGGGGCAAAGTTCTCTAGCGTCAGGTGTTCCATATAATCCCCTTTCTTCCTACTCGCCCCTAATAGCCTCGCTAATGAAATTGTCCACCGCGTCATACCCAATCCATTTCACCCAGCAGTCATCATTAGGAACCACAGCATTAATCTTTCTCAGGACAGCTGTAATGACGCGCCCCATATCACCTTCAACAAGGATTGCGTACCGCCGGGGTGGGAGGAACTTGTATGCAAAAATCATGCTACATACATAAGTGCCACATTTATTTGTGCCACAGTCACATTCCCACTCTTCGGAGCGGTCACCGAACGGAATAGGGAGCCCCTCGTAGCCGGTTGTGCGTAGGATAAGGTCTGATTCCCGGTGTGGGTAGAATCGCTCAATAATTCGCGCTATCTGCTTTGCGTAGGTGGAACCGTCCCAGTAACTAAGAGTATCGCGTTTCTCAATATTTTCTTTATATACGAGAGGGAAAACCTGAGCCATACCATCCGTGAAACGTAGGGTAATCTCTTTATCCACCTTGCTTATGGAGAACTTTTTGAGAGTTTTGACGCGGTGCGTACCCCACGGTTGAGGTTCATCCTCGGTAATGATTTTTGGGATGTATTGGAATAGTGTCTCCCCGTAGTTGGTAGTCCAAAGGTAACCGTTTCCGTTACGGCTTCCAAGGTTTAGAGCCATTTGTTTCAGCGCGAGGTACGCGCGGCAAAACTCGCGAACATGCTCCAGCTCCGTTTGAGTGATTGAGAACAAGGCAAACACTTTCCTTTCCTAGCTTCTTCTTAAACCAACAGTTATTTTCACGAATGGTTGCCCTTATAGCGACCGATAGGGCTTTTCAGGTAGATAGTGACGTCGTTCCAATCAATTTCAATACCCACCACGTCCCAGCTATATTTATCTCTATCCTCCAGAGGGCGCTCTGTCTGTAACCCGGTATGGTTGATAGGGATATTCTCAATGAAAGCACCCCGACGCCCTTCAATATTCCGTACCTTCCGAAACCACAAATCTTCACTGTAGATAAAATCAGACCACCGTTTGTCCCCTAATGTAACTTTCCAGGCGTATATGTCTGTCACAGCGTGCATTGTGAGATAAAGGTCGCCCTTCTGTACTTGGGCGTTGAGGTTCAGCAGGTTATTCAGGTTCAGAATTTCTCCGATACCCTCGTCAGTCATGACGATTTTCAGGGCAAAACACTCATCGAACAGCTCACGCTCACCAATAATGAATCTGTTATCCGAGGGCTCTAGCGCGCCACCACCTACTAGAGGTAGCGCCTCCTTAACCTCGCGGGTCAATAGGCTCATAATGTCCGTTCGGGCACGGGTACTCACAGTAGGGGCGAAATTTTCTAGTGTCAGGTGTTTCATGTAGTTTCCTTTCTTTTCAACCGGGACGTGCTACAGGTGAAGCGTTATCCCAGGGATTATATTACTCTGGGATAACGCTTCACCTAGCCTGCTAGTTAAAAGTACCGGGTACCTACTACACGCAGAACCGCGCACTTTTCCTCGCTTTCGGGCGGTACAACTTCCCACTTTTCGTCGGAGTTTGCATTAACCTGCTCTACAAAGCGGTTCAGCATGGTGACCAAATCGGTCATGGTGAAGTTTTCGCGCAGGCGGTACGAGACATAGAAGCCTTCCGCCTGGTCGTCCTTCCAAGCGGAGCCCTTGATGACCTTACCGAACGGCTCGGGTACCTGCTCCTCGCCCCGCCAGGTCTGTACGGTGCTGTAGAATCGGGCTTCACCGCCCACCCGATTGTCATTCTTAAAGACAACCCATGCTTCTACGTTATCCCAGTCGCTCTTATCTACGTTTTCGTTCAGGTAAGCTTCAGGGTTCACGCTTGCGGGGGTGTAGTAATCCACCTTGGGGCTGTATCGGCGGGTCATTGCGAAGATGGGGAGCTGGTATTCTTCCTGGAGGTTCTTTGCGATAGTGAGAGCTTCGTTCCAGGTGGTACGCTTGATGGTTGCCATGATTGATGTGCCTTTCGGTAGGTTTCAAAAAGTTTCGGTGGCTTTCGGGGTTTCCCGCCTGCCTTATACTTATAGTCTACCACATGCTTTTAGTGGTTTACAAGTCGAGGGGTCAATACCCTCTTTGTGGGTTTACAGAATGTTGCCCTCGCACCTCAAAGCCTAAAGAGTAGAAACCTGAAGCCGACTCCTGTAAACACATAGAAGTCGGCTTCAGGTTTCATATTAGCGCTTCTTTAGTTCTAGATACGCTCCTTCGATAATATTACCCCAGCCACCCAGGTCAAAAGAGTCACCCTCTGAAAACTCGGTGTCAATCTGGGCACTAAACGCTTTCTTGAGTGATACCTCAATATCATCAAAAAGGATAGCGGTCTTAGCGCATTCAAGAATAATTTTATCAAGAACAATGGTTGCTACACCGTCCACCTTGGTGAAACGAAGAATTGCCTTAGTATTCGCGGCAACACCGTGACAATAGGACTCATCGACATCATAAATAGCATCCATGAAGACATCTTTCTCTTCTTTGGTGCCAATCAGATTAACCTTAACAAAGTCCGACATAGTTGTGATTCCTTTCAGTGAATCGTTTGTTTAGGTGTGAGAGGTTTTTGCCTCTCATCTCGTTACATCTATAGTACCACATGTTTTTAACGATTTGCAAGTTAAGGGGGCGTGTTCCTATGCTTTCTATGGCACATATTGCCAAAATGACGAAAACGTTTGCGTCTTGTCAGGTACGGTGGAAAAATGGAACTACCAGGAAGCAACAACGCCTCCTAACCCAAACCCCAACATATACGGGACACAAAAACTACTGAAAGGCTCTACACCATGTCTAACACCGAAAACAACGACTTCCAGCTCACCCTCGAAACCGTCAAGGGCAACCTGAACATCATCGCCTATATCCGCACCGAGGCAGACATGTTCATTAACGGGCACGTGCGCGCCCTGTACGGCACCGTAGATGCCGTGGAGAGCATGGAGTTAGCAGGCACCACCCTTGACTTGAAGGCGTTCACCCGGCTCAAGAAGGTGGCTAACATTAAGCGTGAAGCCTCCGAAGCCGAAGACGCTACCCGTCTTGAACTCGCAATGCTCAACGTGGGCGGCATCAACATTGAATCTTTCAATGAGGACAGTGAAGCGATGAAAACCGCCCAGGCGCTCAAGGTACGCACCGGCGAGATTGTCTCTAAGCTTTCCCTCCGCTGGGTAGAACACCAGCGCCACCTGAAGGTTCGTAACGTAACCCGATAACACATGTTGTAGATAGGCGCGGGGTGCCTAGATGCTTTGGTTCTTTTAGAGTGTCAGGTGCTCTGCGCTTTTACTCTCGGTGCTACCATGTGAGAAACATAAGTCAGGTTAGTGTTTACGGTTCGTAAAGGAAGTTAAGCGTCATGGATTTGTTGGGCAGTATCTTTCTAATGTTCTCTATAGGGTGGGTTATCTCTGTGATAATCGTCGGGCTCGCCGCTTGGGGAGATAGCATACTTGAGAAGATGGAAAATAAGCCAACCCCTACAGGGCGTGAGAGACGAAAAAGCGCCCGACAGATAAGAGCTGAAGCGCGCCAGCGACGTGAACAAGAATATAAGGAGCGGCGATTTAGGCGGGTTAAGAAAGCATCCGGCGCGCACCTATACGTTTCCAGTAAAGAAGCGGAAGCTATCCGCAAGTCTGGCATCCTGAACGGAGCCCGGTTCGATACGCACGTCCATAAATAAGCTACCCCCCTTTTTTTATCCCACATACATCTATAAAAATTAGCCCCACCTTACAAGTGGTAAACACTGCAAGGAGGGGCTAATCTGTTCGGTTATCGGGTTGCTAGATTTGCTTTAGCCCGATATGGAGGGCGGCTCGCTCATGCTCTGCACCTAGTTCCGCGTAGGTGAGGGGTTCTACCATTGCGAACCAGGGGTTACGGGTTGTGAGGTACCGCTTCACGTGACTGGGCTTCATTCCAGCGTCGAGGAGCTGTTTGATGAGACGGCTCGCTACAGGGTTCACGTCCGTGATGGTGAGCGTATCGGGTGATGCTTTAAACTGGAAGAGCGGGAGGATTCGTTGCTCGGAGCCGATGTTCACCGTTCCCGTTACAAGGATTTCCCCGACATCAATCATGTCCTTTAAGTGACTCACTGTATCTTTGTTTCCGTGTAACCCAAGAAGCACCTCTACTCTATCCTCGGTTCCAGTTGCGCCGTTGTAACGTTCCTCTTGGGGTAGGAGCGCTTCTCTTACGTTGAAGAGAGTTTCAGGGATACCCAGTTCTTGAGCAATAAGCGTGTAGCCCGGCGACTTGCCCGTGTTAGCGGGGGTTCCATCAGCGTTCAGTTCTGTGTTTGTGTTGCTCACCTGAATAACACGGGCGGGGTCGGGGTAATGCTCTGGAGCGTTGAACGACTCGTAATATCGAGTCACTCGATTTTCGGTTTTCTTGGTTGCCTGATTGTAAGCGTCACGGTAGATGAGCCGGTGTACGTCTGGGGTGCAGTAGGTAAGGATTTCAGCACGCGCCATATAACCGTACATTTTGTTCGGTTCGTAAAGGAAAACCTGCTGTTCAATGGGTGAGAAATTCAGGGTGTTTAGCAGGCTGAGGGCGCTGAATGTTTCGGGGCGTAGCGCATCTACCCCCGTTGCCCTCAGCTTGAACTGTGCCGCCGGGTAGGTGGGTTTCGTATAGGTGTTGGGGCTAATCTTTTTGGGTGGATATTTAATTATCATCCCCCGATAGATAGTGTCGGCTTCTTCAATGGTGATGCCATACTCTTCCTCAACGATTCCCGCCGGGTAGTATTCGGTGGGGTGCCCCCGCCTACCGCTAATAAGCGCCCGTAGACCGTCTTGCCGCCGGTCTTTTAACCATTCCTTATCCAGCCCGAGCATCTCTAGAGTGAGACTATCGGTAACTTCGAGTGTGTCACTGTTTTCTTCTTTGGTGCGGAGACTCTGGTACGCGGTGAGGGCTTGCAATGTTGGGGCTTTAAAGTTTTCATATTCTTGGCAGTCGAACAGATAGGTTTTCGGCATAGGATTCTTCCTTTTGGGGGTGTTGATTGTTTTTATATTACCATCTGGCGGGCGGTAGAAGAGCCGCTTTAAAGGATTGTGTGGTACGTTCCTTTAAAGCGGCTCTATATGCTCATATGTGGGGTTAGTTCTTAGCTTCCCGGTTGGTTACCACCAGGTTAGATGTGGAGCCGGAGGGGATATGCACGGTTGCCTTATCGTAAGCGTAGGTGGCGTTGAGGTCGCAGTCCTTGTCACGCCCTGCTACACAGAGGTTCGACCCGTCCGCGTCTACAGAGCTAGGGTAGTACATGGGCGTGTAGTTCACGTAGGGGGTTTCGTCGGCAGGCAGGTCGTCTACGATGGTTACGCCACCCTTTTCGCCTACGTTTACGGTCACGGTTTTAATGCTGTTATCCGTGTCGCGTTCGAGCCACGTGTAGTAGGTGACTGTTTCAATGCGGGGCGTTCGCGGGATACCGTTATTTTGCTTAATGGCGTTAATAGTGAGGTATTTACCATCGGAGGCGGGTTCTAGCGCACGGCGGTATTCAATGGTCTGCCCGTTTACCTTCTCAGATACAGGGGTGTTGGTTTGACCTGTAGATTCGCGGGAGGAGCATACGGCAATAACGAAGGTTGCGATGAGCATGAGAACAGCGGTGACCATGAAGACGTTCATCATATAGGTGTTACTGTTCTTCCTGAACTTTTCACTGTCGCGCATCTCCAAGCCAGCCGAGATTGATGAACCAGCGGCTAAGCCGGTACAGATAGCAACAGCCATAAGCATTACACTGGAGCCCGTAAAGTTGGGGATAGTGAAGCCCACAACAGCGACAATGTATAGGACGGTTAGTGTTACGAGTGCCGTTTTAAGATTACGCCAGATACTGTCCTTTTCGTTGCTTGTAGTACTTTTACGGAAAGCACGCTTAGCAATATAGGAAGCAATAATAATGCCAGCGACGTAGGGGATTGTTGCTAGGAATGTGGTGGCGTGGGCGGGGAGCATGTAGTGGGTCAGGTTCATGCCTATTCAGGTTTCCTTTCTAACGTCACGCCCCGGCGGGCGGCTTTGGAGTTAGCGCTCGCCAGGGCGCGGGTGTTGTTGTTTTGGTTAGTGGGTTTTGATGAACTCTTTAAGAAGAGAGCTGATGCGGTTTAGGGTGTTGCTAATGTGTTCAACGTCGGGCTCGTATTCATAGTCGGGGTGAGCGTTAATATGCACTAGCTCTGTGATGACGCTGTGACCGTGCGGCATAGCTTCAAGAGTTACAAGGTATCGTTCGCCAGCACATGCAATAGAGAAGGTTGCGCTGTACTTAGTGCGGTTACCTACGTTTACCTGCGAGCCGGGGATATTCTTTTCCAGGTGCCACTTAATGTCGTTGGGGTTTTCAAGAAGCTTTGCGACGTGGTTGTTGGGTTCGATGCTCATGGTGTTAAACCTTTCGGTAGGTGCTTTAAAAATCTACCTATAGTTTACCACATGTTTTCATGTTTTGCTATCCGGCGCGCCCGGTGGGACATGATTGATTCACGGCTTGCAAATAGATAAATATATGTGGTATCATACAGGTAATATTTTAGGGTGAAACCACCCGCTGTGAACTACTTGAAAGGTAAAAACTTATTATGGGCTCTTTCTCTTGGATGTACGCCACCCCCCAACCCCGCTAAGTCCTCCGACTTGAACATCATGCCAGGCGATAAGGTTCGCCTCCTCATTCCCGAAGCTCTAGGCGGCGGCACCATTATTGGTACGTACCGTGATTACGGGCGTATTGAAACCTCTGCGGGCGCTGTCCATGATGTGTACGAGCTATTGGCGCTCTGGAACTCCCCCACCCTTCGTAGCATCCTCAAGGAATGTAACCCGTTCTATAGGTTTAAATGGTGTATCGAAGTGTTGCAGAAACACTTAAATGTTGCATTTAATTCATAACAGGCAGAAACCTGTTATAGGCACCCTACAGCACCTCTAGCCCATCACAAAAATGTTTAGGGTTACATATATAGTTGAACCAACTTATCGTTGGGTTCTTTACCGATACCATCAACCACAAGGGGATGAATTAACGGATTATCGACATTGAAAGACAGCTGGCTATTCGCCAGTCCTTTTCGCAGGATATTGTATGACCCATTAACGTCAGCATTGATTAACTGACCATCACCGGATTTATAAAGTCCTCGTTTAACTCTACTTCCAGAAAACTTCGGATTCCCTGTTTCACCATAAACAGGAATATTGTCATTATCTAGAAAACTAGCCTTAGACGTGTACGACTCTTCCTGAACAACAACAGTAATTCCGCGCAACTGGCACTTATACTTCAATTGCTCGATGAAAGTTTCATAAGGGAGATAAGCGAAGCGTTGCTTAACCGTCTTACCAAAAGGCAGGTTCTGCTTCCAACCAGTGTTTTTCCCAATGAAGACTTTTTCAATCTGCATCTCGTCAAAAAGAGTGGTAAGGAAAGCCGTCATCTGGTGGATTTTCGTTTTGAGAATCCATGAGCGGCGTGACCAAAGACGGTGGATGGGTTTACTTGTCTTCAGGGGCGCTGGTAGCAGTTCTTGCGCCTTGGAGATAAGGCGGTTATAGCCCTGGTTAATGGACTTCAGCTCAAGACCCTTAATAATGAGCGGGTTATTTTCGGTGGAGAATGTGACGGTAGCAAAATTATCTACTCCTAAATCAATGCCAGCATACTTAGACGTGCTTTTAGGCGCACGCTCTTTCGCATCATAAATCACCTCAATAACAAAATTATTGTGGCTAGGAACAATACGAACCTGCTTAGGGTTAGCGACCTTAGTAGGGATGGGTAGGTTAATACCTTTCGGGCACAGGAATAGCTCCCCGTTAGCGCCACGCTTCTTGCCAAAAGTCTGGTAGTTAAAAGACAAAGGATAGCGCCCCTCAGTCTTATGCAGATAATGCGGAAGCTTAGGCTTCTGTGTCAGCTTACCGCTATTTTTTAGGCGCACCATTTTCCAAAACGACGTGATGTTCTCGCCTAAGTTTTTCAGCACAGCGTTAGCAACCTTCGAAGGCAGAGCACGAATATCTGCGTGTCCTTGCATACGCAGGGTCTTATCAATATTCGCCCACGACAAAACAGGGGTTTCGGGGTTGCTTTGGTGCTCAAAATACGACTGGCGGTAAAGATACAACCCATGATTGTAAAGGTTCTTCGCCTTAAACGTTAAGTCGTCCAACGTCTTATAGAGCTCGTGGTTCGGCTTGATGAGATGCCTCTCTACCAGTTGCATCAGGTTCCTCCTTTCGTATAATAACATTGTACCACAAGGTGAGAATGTGCCAACAATAAGCTACTGGTTGATACAATTTTGTACAAGTTGGACTAACGGTTAATGATACCGACCGGCGTATTATTCGCAACCACTAAGTATGCTGAGTGGGGTCTTAGTTCTTGGGTGAGGTACGTTCGCCCTGTGCGTGATGCGAACCTGGGCAAGTCGTTCGTGGAACCGAAGGTGTACGACTTGAGTAGGCTTACTACGCTACGTGCGCTTCTCAAGGGTGAGTAACCCTGAAACCGTAAAGAACCCCGCACCCCTCCTATGGAGGGCACTGTGGGGCTTCTAGATACTCACCGGGTACTGTTTTAAGCTAACCCCACATGCCAACAACATGCAATGACTACTACAAACAAACTATAAGGAGGGAATGACTTTGAGCAACACAGAAGAGTTAAAGTTTGCCGAGACGGTTGCCGATTCACTCCGTCAGGTTTACTTTACAAACTGCGGCAACCCTGATAAACCTTTACGTTTAGATTTGTTAGAACTTTGTGAAGCGATGGGCGGTACAGTTTACGAGATTACTAGCTACTCCGCCAAAGATGATTACAACATGTTAGAGATTGAGGAGGACGGGCTTTTTAGCATCCGCCTCAATTCGCTAGGTCACATGGGCGTACCATACAAGTCCTCGCCCCGTTTGGCGATGGCTATCGGTGACTGGCTCCTCAACTTCACAAACGCCGAGCCGGGAGCTTGTAGAACATACAGCAGTGTTTATCGAAACCCGCAGGGTGAGGATGCGGCTTCTTATGGGCTTGCTGTTCATTTCGGGTGGCAACTACTTCTACCGGAGGATTTGTTTGAGAGCGTCTGGTGGCTGAATAGGTGTGATTGCATGAAGGTTGCGAGCGCTTTCGGTGTTGATGTTGAAGCGGTGTGCAAGCGCGCCAACCAGCTGAACCTACCCCTCCGCCATCCAAGCTCTTTACAGGAGCAAGAAGAGCCGAAACGCCGAGATGAGCACGTGGAAGCTATCTTAAAATCAGTGCTCGGATAGCTACTCAGTTAAAGGGCATCGGGGGAAATATTAGGTGGGTGATGGTGCGGCTCCACCTATGCGCTTATATGATGAATGAAAGTTCTACCAATATTCTGTTTCAAGGAGGAATTATGTTGAGCTCGGTTGAACTGTTTGAACATGCTAAGGATTCGGCTGTACGGCTCCGTGAAGCATACCTAGAAAAGTACGGTGACCCTAATAACCCGCTACACCTGGATTTGGTGAAGCTGTGCAGTAAAATTGGTGGGGAAATTGAGTTAGTAAAGAACACATCAAGGTACGAAGATTTCACCGAGCTGGAAGCACGGGAGGACGGGTATTTCCTTGTTCGTCTGCGTGTTGCTGACCACCTATCTGTTCCGTATGAGTCGTCGTTTCGCTTAGCGTTCATCATTGGTGACTGGCTCCTTAACTTTCAAAGCGCAGAACCAGGTACGGCGTGTAGAACCTATAGAGAAACAGTAGCGAACAACACGGCGAGCTATACGGCGGCGAAGATTTTCGGGTGGAACCTACTTCTGCCCGCCGATTTATTTGAGAGCGTCTGGTGGATGACCGAGTGCGATTTGAGGAAAACGGTAGAGGCGTTCAACCTATCTACTAGCGCTATCATGCAACGTGCCCAACAGCTCAGCATTCCCTTATCGAAACCAAAAACGACGCTAGATGAAGGTGGTTACTAAGCTCCTCTACTTTTATTAGCTTGGGTATCCGGCGGGAGGTTAGCGAAGCATTACAGGTGACACTAAAGATGCCCTCTAGAGAAACTTTATCTCTAGAGGGCATCTTTATATGCGTGTTGCTTACCTGGGGTTACTCGAGCCCATCTTCAATTTCAACACCGCCGGTCGCAACCTCATAGGTGAAACGGAACTCACGGATAGCAATGTTCTTATTAGTCATAACAATACGCATACCGGCAAAATGGTCGGTGAAGCGGGATTCGGTGTTCACGGTTGCTTCGCCGCTAATGACCGGCTTATCGTACTCGTCGGTGTACACATAGGTGTGGAGCTCAATGTACTCGTCACCGTATTTGTTCTGGGCGGCTTCGAGTACGGCTTCTTCCATGCGCGCTTCGAGGGTGGTCATGTGGGTGCCTCCGTGAGGTTTGTGTGTGATAAAAACTGGTTACACAACTATTGTACCACATGTTTTTGATGATTTATAGACTTGTGGCTTAGAGTGTTACCTATAAGGCGACAAAGCAAAGCGGGCACCCCAACGTTAGGATAACCAACACGGGGCACCCGCTTCATGTAAAGACAGCTCCAAGCGTTATAGGGAACGTTTTTACATGTAATCTTCGAGCGGGTTAGCTTCTTCCCACAAGCGCCGTTCATATTCGCCTAAAATGATGCTTGCTTTAGAGATTACGTCGTCTCGGTTCGTAATGGTTTCGCGCTTACTTTCATATTCACGCTGGAGCGCTTTCTTTGCGGTTTCACAGAGGGCGGTTACGGTTCGGGGCTGTTCCCAGGGCTTGTTTAGCCAGTGGTAGATTACCTTGTCTGCGCTGTCTTGGAGGTTGTATTTGAACACCTGCTCACCGACGGGGAACCCTATACGGAACGTATTAAATACGTCTTCCTGCCACTCTACGAACTCCACCCATTCCTGCACCTTGTCTACGGCACCGGCGGGGATAACACTAAACGCTTCTACGGTACCTTCAACGTCTTCGTCACCGTTTACGTATTCGATTTCAATCCTGCGGCTGATTCCGTCACATTCGTCAGCGTCGTGGAAGACGTCCTCAGATTCGTATCCTTCGCAGAAGGGACATTCATATTCGCGCACTACGGCAGTAAAGGTGCCTGCCTTGTTGCCGTCCGCGTCTGCGAGGGTGAGATTGCCGCTATCCTCACCTGCAATGATTCCGGCACGGCGGGTGCCCTTATCATTGGTGAGCGTGAACTCTACGCCCTCACCGATAAAGAAACCAATATTGAGGTGGTCGTTTGCTTCCTGATACTGAGCGGGGGCTTTAAGCATCACGAACTCACCCAGCTCGGTATCGCTAGTGAAAACGGCGAGCTTAGACTGTTCAGCTTGAATGTAGCTATCCGCAATTTCACTAAGGATGCTGTATTCGCGCTCTAGAGTGTCTAGTTCTTCCTGTCGGGTGTCGCGTAGACGCTTCAACACGGTGAGGCGCTGTACGCGGGTAAGCTTTTCAGGCGCTACAAAGAACTGGGTGTCACTAATCTCCTTGAACTGACTGAGTGCCCAGGTGTGCTTCTTGGCGTTGCGCTCCTCATCACTGGGGAAATGCGCTACCACGTTCATGCGTTCATCCCATACGAAACCTGCACCGTTAGCGCAGGTATCTCGAGTAGCAGTTTCTGCTACAAAATACCCCGCAGTTTCCGTGTCATTGATAAGTACAGCACGGGTGGGGTAGTTACTCATGGCGGTGTAGTGGATACGGTCAATTACCACACTGTTGCCACCGTGTGCGGCTAGTACGCGGACAGTTTCATATGCACCGCGCTCGCGCACATCGTTCATAACGAGATAGTCGCCGGTGTTGATTTTAGAGAAGTCAATGGTAGACATTCTTTGATACCTCCTGGTAGGTTAAACAACGTTTGAATTAGAAGCTTGCTAGGTATAGGGTAATTCCCCAGGTGGTTGCCTGGGGAATTATGGGTAGGTTTTATTAGTCGGCTACTACAACCTTTTCAACCTTCAAGGTCTTCTCGTACCAGTCGCCCTTAGCCGACAAACGGAACCCGAAAATTTCCGCCTTCTTCTTAGCCAAATCAGCCCAGAAGTCGTATTCTGCTTCGTCCTTCCAACGGGCGTTGCGGAATTTCACCTTAGCAACCTTGGTATTGTCAGCATTGGTGAACAAGGTAACAATTTCGTCCTCGAAATAGTCATCAATCTCGCCGTCTTCAAAGTCGCCGTTGCCTTCCCAGAACTCCATCTTACCCGAGGTGGCTTCGGTGTTGATAAAATCAACAATTTCATCCACGTCGTAAGTAAAGCCATAGTCAAAGCTATAGTCGCGGTCGACCTCAACCTTAGCGTTCTTGTAACCGTCTTCAAAAGTGACCTCATAGCTCATGATTGAAACCTTTCGTTAGTATGGGAGGGTTGCGGTAACCCCTCGTGATACAACAATAGTACCACATATTTTTAGCGGTTTGCAGGTTTTTGGCGCATTTTTGGGGGCTCACACATCCAATGAGTCCCCAAAATATATAGTTAGCTCTAGATTCTAAAGCTACGTGTTACGCCGCCGATTTTTTCTTTCCGCACTTACGTGTGCCACCTTCCAGCTCCTGTATGGTTCGCTCTAGGAGGTTCACTAAAGCTTCCTCATGTGCAGGTGACACGTTTGCATATTCCCGCATGGAAACGTTGCCAAGGTAAAGCGCTGGGTAATCAATGCTGGGTACATTGTGCGGGTACCCTAATTCTTCCAACCGTGCTAGAAGTTTTTCGAGGCGCTGAGCCACCATGTTTATCTCAATTTTCCCACCATCACCAAAGATGAAGTAGGAGCTGTGATAGTGGATTTCGTTGTTCCCCCTCGGGCGCTTCCAGCGTGGGCTGACGGGTGCCGGGTAAAGCATAGTGTCGAGTTGCTCTTCGGTAACACCGAGACTTTCGGTGATTTCACTGATGGGAACCCAGCCAGTTGGGAACGGAGAGTTATAGGTGATGATGTTGCGCGCCAGAATGGTTTTAAAGGATACCCCTAAAGATGCTTCCAGTTTGGCGGCGGCTTCTACCCGTAACGCATGGTTCGCGCCCGACTTGGAAACAATAACGTCCCCTGAGTGTAGGTTTTTCCACTTATTGAGAGTATCCACGTCTGTGACGGTGCTGGCGGTGATGGTGCCTTCCATGTCTTGTAGGTATTCTCGGGCGCGTCGGGGATTAAGGAACTCGCTCTGCAATACCCCTAGTATTCGCTGAGTGTGGTCTACTGATTCGTCTGCAAGGTGCGCGTAGGTGAAGAACCCAAGCGAACGTATAGGCTCGAACAGGTACCGGCTAATACTCTTGTCGTCGTACCCGCCGGAGCGCAGACGCTCAACAAGCATTGATACGCGGCTGAACAGTTCTCCGTTTACAAATTGCCTAGCCGGGTAGACAATTCCCTCATCGCCCTCTTCCCAGCCCACAACGCGCCCCTGTGCGTGCAATACAGCCACAAGCTCTAAAGATACGTTAAGCTCTTGTACTACGCGCTCTGCGCCCCACAGCTCCTCTGATGGGGTGAAGTTCTTACGTTCCATAAACTCGTTTACAGGTATATCGAGTAGTACACAGAGCTGGAGGTCTGTGATTGATTGGTTCCAGGGTGCAAGATTTATCATGCTCCTATATGCACAGAGCTGGTCTACAGTGGGGCGGACATGGTTCTTGAAACTAAAATCAATCATGACGTTATTCCTTCGGGGTAGTGGAGGTTGTTCCATCTTTGTTTTCTGGGGTGCATCCGGTGACGCGGTTAAGGAAGTTACCCCACGCCTGTAGCGGCTTGATAACAAGGTTTGTGACAAGGAAAGCACCGGCGCTGAAAAGGGCACTAAGAATCAGAGCGCCGATTAGTACTAGAAGGGGTGCGATAAACGCACCTGCCAAAGTAACAATAAGAATTACGGCTAGAGTAACCCATAAATCGTTAAGAAACCATTCTGTAGGTTTGCCCGATGTGCTATCGATGATTAGCATAATAGCGCCTGCCGTAAGCGTCAGCCCGCCAGCTGAAACGCCCGCAATTAGAAAGCAGTCCACCAGCTCTTTAGGGGGTGTGAGCTCGCCATTATCAAGTAAATCTACAACGGCACCCCAGACGACCAGGAGACTACCTAACCCGTAGAATACGAAGAAGGTTAGAACCCATAGGGGAATAGCTAAATCATTCGGGATGTTCACGGGGGTTAATTCCGCCCTTTCTGCTCACTTGCTTGCATAGTTAGTAAGTATTTTACCAGTCTGCTAGGTAAGTTTTCTACTATTGCCACCTCTCCTGCTACGAGGAGGTGTAGAAGAAAGCAAGCCCTATACTAGGCATGAGATTCCTAGTATAGGGCTTTATTATTTCACCTGTAAGTTGCGGGTTATGTTAGTTAGTTGCGGGCACCATTTTCTCGGCGCTACCGGCGGGAATGTGAATGATGGTTTGGGCTTTCTGGAACCTAGCACTAGTCATGCCCTCTTCACACTTTGGGAGCGTGTTAATGAACGGGTCGCTACTACTATAGGTGGTGTCGCAGATTTCCTTACCGGCGTTCACGTCTACGCTCTTGACCTTGTACTCGACGGTGCGTTCTACACGTGCCTCCGTATCGGTGGCAGGCAGGTCGTCCTTGATAATGACTTCGTACCGCGCATCACTCACCCTTTTCACTGTTTGCGGCTGGAGTACCCCGTCAGGCTGGCGTTCTAACCAGCTATAAGTGTCCCCGTCGATGTTGGTTCGCAGGTTGCTGATAGGAGCGGTTACATTACCATCGTTTATCTTACGGCTGGTTGAGTCGATGTGGTAGGTTACGGTCTGGTCGTATTTCGCTTCTGCGGCTTGGTCAGCTTTGAACGCGATAGGGAATAGGCAGATAAACATTGTGAGCATAAGCATCCCACTAACAAGAAATAAGCCCTCACGGTAGTAGGTTTTGGGGGTCACCTCTGCCGTGTCTTCCACTGTGGGGCGAGCAATACCTACATATATAAGCCCCGCCGTAATTAAAAACATAGGCGTGGCAAACACAGCCCAGAGGAGATTCCCAACAATGAGTGCAAAGATACCTGTAAGGACGCTCCAGATACTTACAGAGGCGGCAAGCTTCTTGCGGGCGCTATCATAAGCCGCTCCACGCTCCCCCTCAGATAGATTGTTGATACGTGGGGTTGCAAACCCAATATCCGCTACGAGGAGGGTGATAAGAGAAAGAATGGGGATTGCAACCCAGATGTAATCAAAGTTCATAAGGGGGGCTCCTTCAGAGGGTTAGTTTGTCGCCTGTAGAATCTTTTCGGCGCTACCGGCGGGAATGTGAATAATGGTATATGACTTAATGAACTTCGCCGCTGTCTTACCGTCTTCACAGGCGGGTAGAGCGTGGAAGAACCTATCGTACCCATATACGTCCTTTACGCCACAGATTTCTTTACCGGCGGCTACATCCGTGCCCCTCACCTTGTAATCAACGATACGCTCTACACGCGCTTCCGTATCGGTTGCGGGCAGGTCATCCTTGAGCGTGACTTCAAACAGGTCGTTATTCTCCCTATTCACACTAACGGGCACTAGTGAGCCGTCTGTCTTGCGTTCTAGCCAGCTGTAAGTGTAGCCGTTATTACTGGTTCGCAAGTTGCTAATAGGGAGCGCGCGAGGCTCACCCTCTAGCTTATTGCCGTCAGTATTGAGGTGATAGGTGACGACCTGGTCGTATTGTGCGTTTTCGGCTTCTCGCGCCGCGTTATCGGCGTTGATGCAGAGCGCTACCACACCTGTAAATATTGCAAACGCGAAGAGCTGTACAACATCTTTCACGTTTTCTTTGTACCGCTGGCGTGCGTCCATCTTAACGATTTCATCGCTCTTGATGATGAAATAGATAGCGAAGGCGAGGTATGTCCAACAGAACCCAAAGATAGAGAAAAGAATCAACCCAATGTTACTAATAACGATGCCCGTAGCTAGTACAGCGGCAAGCCACACCAGCTGAACATAGTAGAAGCGTTTACGGGAACGGTTGTATGTTGCTTCCTGCTCTGGTTCTGGTAGTTTACGGATACGGGAGGGGATGACTAGCGCATACACGATGAGCGTTGTGATGGTAGAGAGGATAGCGAAGCTAATCCAGATAATTGCAAAATCCATAAGCGCTCCTTTACTAGTGGGTTATTCACTGGTTACGGTAACAATTTTATCAAAGCTACCGGCGGGGATGTGGATGATGGTGCGTGACTTGATGAGTTTACCTTCGGTTTTATCCTTGTCGCAGGCGGGTAGCGGGCTAAACAGACCATCAAAGCGCTTCTCGACGCATACTTCCTTACCGGCGTTAGTGTCCTCGCTCTTCACCTTGTACTCTAGGGTGCGTTCTACGCGCGGCTCCGTGTCGGTAGCGGGCAGGTCTTCTTTGACGGTGAGCTCGTATTTCGCGTCGCGAGGCTTATCGGCAGTTCGGGTGGTAATGGTGCCGTCGTTGGTACGTTCCACCCAGCTGTAGCTGGTTCCTGCCCTGTTGCTTCGGAGGCTACTTACCGGGTAGGTGTGCGTGTCGCCTTCTAGTAGGTGGTTGTTACCGTCTATGTAGTAGGTGATGGTTTTGTCGTATTTCGCTTCTTCCGCGTTCTGTTCTGCATCCTTCTGGGCGGCTAGAATGGGGGCAGAACTAGCGAGGGTGAATATCAGGAAGTAAAAAGCCGCAAACCCTGTAACTCCCACATAAGTTTCTGACGAATCTCCAGCCACGCCGTCTGACGGAATAACAAAAACGGTTAGTAGGAACGTAGCCGCAAAAGCGCCGAGGGAAATTGTGGTGGGTAGCCAATTGTTAGAGATGATTGAGTAGATAAGCGTCGCTAAAGCGCTGGTAAGCATGAAATAGGCGACCCAGTTGGTTGCGTTTTTCCAGGCTTTAAGCTTAGCCTCGCGCCCTAGCTGTTTGCTGTTAATCCTTCTCGGTACGATACCCCAGAAAATGATGATAAAGATAACGCCGGTGACGATTACGGCGGTAAGCCACGCTTCGTGTTGTGACATGAGTTTCCTTTCCTTATTGGTTATAGGTCGGTTAGGGGTGTTGAACCTGCATAGGGGTTATTCGTTGGTTGCGGGAACCATCTTATCGATACTTCCTGCGGGGGTGTGGATGATGTAGTGGTGTTTCACGAATCGGGCTGATTCTCGGGTGTTCCGGGGTATCGAGTTGCAGGTGGGGAACACGGTTGCGTCACCAGGCTGGATTTCCTGAACGCATACCCGCTCACCATTGCTACGGATAGCGCTATTGTTGAGCTTATAGGTTACCTGGTGCTCTACGCGAGGTGCCGCTTTGCTGTCGAGGTCTTTTAGCACGGTGACTTCAATCTTTGCGTTACCGTTACTGGTGATGGTCTTATCTTCTAGAGAGTTGTCGGCTTGGCGTTCCGTCCAGCTGTAGGTTCCTGCATCCTGGTTAATTTTGAGGTTGGTTACGGGGTAATTAAACGCTTCGCCTGTCATTTTCTTATCGTCTGCATCGAGGCGGTAAGAGATAGTCTGGTCGAACTGTGCGTCGTTTACCTTATTCACCATGCTTGTTTGGTTGATGGTACCAGCCACAAGAGCGATTAAAGATGCACCCACTAGGTAGCCCAGAACCCATTCAGGCATATATTTCGTTAGCCCTAACCGTTTCGGGTTTTTGCGGACAGCAATTGCGAGGCTGGTTGAGAGAATCAGTGCCGCCACGCCGAAAGATACAACCCACCATGTTGCACCTAGAGGGATAAGCGTCATAGTTAGACCGTAGATTGCCAGGTAGATGATAGCTATCACAGCTTGGTTTCTACAGTGTGCCGCATATTCTTCATCGGTCATGTAGTAGTCGCCCCAGCTCCAAAACCAGCAGTAGAATAATGCGACGAGGGAGAAGCCGCCTGAGATGAGTGCCCAGCCAAGTTCGGGTGCCATAGGTATTTTTTCCTTTCAGTAGAGACGGGCGCCTCATTGCCCCTCATTGTTCTGGCTAGACGCCGTATTGCTTGCAAATATCCTGGTGCTTACGCAGGATTTCACTGTAGCTGTCTGCGAGCGCGTCTACACGCTGTTCACGTGCGTTCTTTACCGCGTCAGCACCGTGAGTGTAATAGAGGTAGTGGTCGCCGTCGCGTGACGCTACATAGGTGTTCGCTTCGAGTCGGAGCACGTCCGCTTCAGATGCTACTTCCTTTAGGGCGGCAACTAGTTCAGTGCTTGCTTCGTCGCAGGTTTCGAGCTGTTCGGTCGCTTTAGCGTTGAGAGCTTTTGCGTATTTACCCACTTTGCGGAGGGAGCCAATATAGGTGGGGGTGTGGAAGTTTACCGCGTGGGTCTTTTCCTTAGCGAGCTGAATCATGGCTGTTGCCTTTCGTGGATGTATGTGTTGGGGAATAAACGCCCCGTAATACTTATATAGTACCACATGTTTTAGTGATTACTCAAGCTTGCTTGTCATCTAAAAGGTCGCAAAAAAGAGGAGCCTCGTCCCTGCTTTCAGCTTACCGTGCCCGGTTAGCCTAATAGCCAGGAGGAGACTCCTTCTCTATATGTGTTTATTTACGCCGGTTTAGTGGGTTACGAGAACCAATGCAGTATTTCACCGAGGAGGCGGATAAAGAACACGAAGATAAACACCATCGCCCAGTACGGCAAAACGCCAGCGCCCGATTCACGAGGGGTGTTGTACAGGTCAGCCTTTAAAGTACCCATTAGGCTCCCAGCAATAAAGCACGCTCCGATAAGGTATAGAATCAGCACGCCAATAAAGGCGAGGTTCAGCCCGAACGCTAGGAACACGAGGCTCATCGACGCTACAGGGATAGCGGCGGCAATGATAGAGATTCCAGGCGCAGGCTTCTTGATGCGCCGCTCCACATTGTCGCCGTGAAATGCGAGGAAAAACCCAGCGATAGTAGAGACAATAAGAGCGGTACAAAAAATATACACCTGAGCTTCAGATAGAACGGATGTTGCGTTCATAAAGTGCCTCCTAATATGAGGGTGTTACGAATAGGGGTAGGGGTGGGTATTCAAATATCCCAGGGGTCATCGTCTTCTAAGTCATCTTCATCATCGGCACCTATTAGCCCGTCTATAAAAGTGACAGCAGGGAAGCCAACAAGTTTACCCACAAGAGCAATGATGGTTACGGCAACTATTGAGGTAATTAGCGCAGGTGTAATAAGCGCGATAAAGCAAACTTTAAAGAACTCCAGGCGCTTTCCGGTCTGTTCAAGGTTGGTTATGTCGCCCCTGAGTGGGTCTTCGCCGTGAAGGTAATTGTGTAGGAAATAGATAAGCAATCCACCGCCGCCCACTAGCATGAAGTACCAGCCAATGTTGGTGCTGTTCTCTAAGGTTTGGAGTATAAAGTCTTGCAATAGATGCCCCTATGGTGCGCGCTTACCGGAAGTAGTCGATGATTTTGTCGAGGGCAATGCCTCCGAGTACGCCAATAACGAGACTAGCGAGAAAGTAAAGCATGACTCATTCCTTACGGGTAGATGTTGGTTTTATTAGTTTCAGGTGTAATCTTACCAGAATATTGAAGCGGGTGGGCTTACTTTAGGTGCGGTGCGTGTTTTCTATGGGGCACCTAGTTAGAATATTTGCAATTTATTAAAAACATGTGGTAGTATTGAATTATTAAAGGGGCTACGAAACCCCACTAGATTCTTTATCTATTGAAAGGTATTGTAATGTCTGTTTCCCGCGTGCTCACCGCTATCCTTAACGTCCTTGCACCTCTTGCTTTCGTGTTCCTTGTCGGTCACGTCATTCTTAACTCTAAGCGCAAGGAAGCCCCGAAGCACCCCGAACATGTATGTATCGTGAAGAATCCGGAATATTGCATCTATAACCACGTCTCCTAATCTTTAGACTTTGGCTAGATACCCAATAGAAAATACCCCTGACATTCTTTTACGGAGTGTCAGGGGTATTTTTATTGCCTCCCCGCAAACAGGAGGATACAAGTAACCCCGTAACTGTCGAAAGAGAGAAAGAAAAACAGTTACGGGGTTACTTTGTGACCAACTATTAAGGAGATAAAAGTGTCCACAAGGGTACTACTTGTATCCAGTGGTATCTACTTTACATGAGTAAGCCGCGTTATGCAAGCCCATAATTTTCCATATAACAGTCCTCCAGCTTTCCGGTGTCCCTATCCCAGTAGGGGCTGTTCTCAATATTTCCTGACATGTACGCTTCCATGTGCGCCACATCGTCAGCGTACTCTTGACATTGTTGGTAGGCATGGGCGAGAGCGGTTCTGTGCTCAGGGGTGACCTTAGCGTACTCGATAGGGGAAACGTAACCCAGGGCAACGTGCGGGGTGAATAAGGTTACCCAGTTGTTACCGCTTGTCACAATGGACGGCAAATTCTGAATCAGCGACCCTACGCCAGGGTTGAACTGCTTACTGGGGTACCGTACACCACTTTCCGTGTTTACGGCTAGAAGATACCCATCATCGGTTAGGTCTGAGTATTCCTCTAGCCTGTATTCTGTGAGGTTTAGGTTTTCCATCACCTCATCGGGGGTGAGCATGTCGCCGGTGAGTACAACAGGGTGACTGTTCGGATTGGGGTTGTTTGCAAAGACAGCCTGAGTGTACTTGTATCGTGCGGCTAGTGTTGCGATAGGTGGCAACCCCGTGATTTCGGTGAGGAGGCTAACGGGCGTGTTTCCATCGGGGAGCCGGGCGGGGTATTCGTTTCCGCGCGAGTGGGATGCGGGTAGCAGGTCTAGTACGGGGCGTACCTGTTCCGCGTTAGCAGGCTCTACGAACCCCTTACGGGCGAAGTATTGGAAATACCCGTCGTAGAGGCTGTAGAGCGCTTCTGGCGGGGTTGCAGTGTCAGGGGTGGGGGTGATGTAGGTTAGAGGCTTTGATGCCGCTTGTGCGTGTAGTGTCGTCATTGGTTGATTGTTCCTTTGTTGTGGTTTGGTTGTGTTGTTTCTGTGGTTACGGAAAGCCCCATATAGTCACATATTTCATGTGGCTGTACGGGGCGCACCTATATAAGGATAATTTAAACGATGGGTTTCAGTTTACCTCCTTTGAGCTAAGGGTGGCAACTCAAAGGAGGTAAAGAGAGATTAGATGTTGGTCAAGAAAATACCCTTAGTGCCCTTTCCGTTACCTACACTGTCTACGGTGCCGGTGATTTCGGTGGGGGTGTAGACGGTGACCTGGAGGGTGAGCTCCTCGCCGGGGGAACCAGAGGGGCGGGTGAATACGGGGGTTACAGTGATGGGGGTGTCGGCGGTGATTGCTTCAAGGATTGCTACATCGCGGGGGTTATCGAAAATTTCGTGGGTAACCAGTTCTTGTCCCTCGGCACCAAGGGAACGGAAGATAAAAGAGATAGCCCAGTACTTGTCGTCGTAGCTGGTTCTGGTTACAGTGCTAGAAATTCCCTTGAGGTCTACTTCCTTATTCGGAGCGGCGTGTACCGACTTCATGAAACCGAGATGGTAACCGAAGAGATTTACATTAACAGTGTTGGGGATGAGGTTAGTGGTAGACATGTGGTTTACGCCTTACTGTGTGGTTTGGGTTGGATTGAAACCCGTGTTTTCGTTACATCTATAGTCTACCACATGTTTTTGGCGGTTTGCAAATTTTGGGGTACACAGAAAGCGCATCCCGTACCTTGTGTTTCAAATACGTGAGGCGCTTTCCCGCACTATGCTACCCAAATAAAGCAAAAGCCCCGCCTCCTCAAGGGATGAGAGAGCGGGGCTTTTGCTGTCAATCTATACGCTGTTACTTGCTTTCGGTGGGGTTCGGGACACTGTACGCCACATCTTGAAGAGTAGCTACACCTTCCTTTGCGAAGACGATTTCCTTGAACGCTTCATTAGGAGTGAGAATGTAGGTACTCAGTGCAAGATGTGCCGCCCAAGAATAGTTGATAAGCGGAATAGTGAAAAGGTCGCCGGTTTCATTAAAGCGAACTCGCATCTCAGCATCAGAGAGGGGCTGGTGCGGTGCCTTCATCTCTACATTAACGCCGACAACCTTCGCGCTGTAACCTGCGTTGATAAGTTCCTGGAACTTGTCGGAGGTGGTGAAGGTGAACTCAACGTTAGAGATAGAGAGGTTGGTCATGGTTGAAACCCTTTCGGTAGTTTTTTTGTAAAGCGTGCGGGCTTGAAACGTGTATCTCAAGCTCATATGAATATATTACCACATGTTTTAGTGGTTTTACAACTCGGGGGCGTAGCGCATCCGTTGTTCTACTCCCTCGACAAGCGTGATACACATCACCTCAAATCAAGTTGCAGACAACAAAAAACATGTGCTACTATAGTTGCATAAGCGGTTGAGAAAGCCGCCCCGCTAACAGCCTGGATTGTTTCAAGGCATCAGGGAAGACGGGTGCGGGGAGACTGGATAGCCTCCCGGAAGGTTACCCTCAGTTATTAAGTAGCTACCGGACGGGTGCTGAATTGATAGCTAAGGGTAACCCCACCCGACTTTTACACAACACAATATTGAGTGCCTGTGGTGGAATTGGTAGACACGCCAGTCTGAGGGGCTGGTGTCCGTTACAGGGCGTGCGGGTTCGAGTCCCGCCAGGCACACGTATAGTTTTTTGGCTATACCTCTCGCCTGTAAGAGACGGGAGAGAGTAAAAACGGGCATTAGCGTGCCAAGCCCCGGAGAATTAGGTTAGTTTGAGGGGCACCGTCTAATAAAATATTAGACCCACCCTGCGCATAGGAAACATGTGTGAGTCTTTTGTTACTTGGTTAGGTTTTAGCCTGGTCAAGTATTTCACTCATATACGTGGGGGTGGCTACAGATACATGACTTACTTCTAATGAAAGGTTTACCCCTATGTCCGAGATTCAGTACCTTGGTAGCGATGAGTTTAAGATTTCCCGCAAGGAGCTGGAGCGCCTCCTCACCTCTGACCTCACTCTGACCGCTCTTAACATTGGTGGTGTTGATAACTGGGATTATCACTATGACTCTCAGAAGGAATACATGGAAGAGTACGTAGAAAACCATGATGACGTAGAGGTTGATGACCCGCGCTATCCTGAGATTTCTGATGCTGTACGCCACGAAATGAAGCTCATTGAGGAAGCAGACGGCGAGTAACGCCTAGTCGAACGTTTCGGAGCCGCCTAATCTGAATGGTTAGGCGGCTCTACTCTTGTGTACCTGTTCGGTGCATCTAGAGAATGACGATTTACGGTGCGTCCTACCCGTAGGTTACGGCATAATATATTCGGTCAATCGGAAAGGAAATAAATTATGGCTACTGCTGACGTTATTTTTAAGCTTGCTATCGCTGAGGCTGAGGCGTTTAAGGAACGCGCTCAGGAAGCGGGTCTTACCGCTCAGGAGGCTCTACAGCTGTTCTGGTACCTCAATCGTTAGTAGCTAAAGAGGAAGCCCTCACGTGTTTGTGGGGGCTTTTGTTTCGCCTGTGTGCGGGGTTGTTTGGTTCTTGGGAGCTATAAGCGGGGTTACGGGCGCTACCGTGCGGGGTTTTGCTTGCTTGTTGTAATGGGTTAAGAATTACCCCCCCCACTCGCGTACCTCAAGAGTAGATGCAGAGCGGGGGTAATTACTATTTAGGGGTTATTTGTTTGTTTCTTTGGGGTCTAGCGCTACCGGAAGTCCTGCGTTTGCTACGTCACCTAAGCCGATGCGTTTAGCGAACGCTTCGCGCACCTCACCAGGAATGTAGTCGCCGGGTTGGAGCGGCTTACCCGTACTGGTTGCCGCGCTTTCCGTATTGGAGTCAGGATTGCCTGTAGGTTCTTCGGCAAGCCAGCCTTTAACCTCATCAGGTGCGTAAAACACTGAGAAGTCGTAGGGTTTACCGTTGAGGTGTGTGCGGGGCTTGTTATGATTGTTGCTCATAGGTGGGTTTCCTTACTGTTGGGAGGTTTAGGTAGCATTGTGTAACCTTTAGCTTTGGGGGTTTTGGGGTACAGGAATGTATGGGAATTTTGGCACTCCTTTCCATTCCCCGTTATCGGGCGCGTAAATACGTGGTAGCGAAGCGGTGGCTGGGGTTGAGCAGATGCTGGGCATCACTTCTACGGTTTTAATGTTTCGCGCCTTATAATCACAAAAAATGATGGTCGAGTCACTATCAAACTCAAGCTCGGCATCTCGCCACGTATTGTTCACGTCCCCCGCTTTTGTGTTGATGGATAGGCGACCATATTTTTCGGTGCCCACCCAGTAAAATTCCGGCTCGCTTGGTGATTCTTGGAATGTTACGCGCAAACATTCTCCCTGGTGTAACCATAAGCCGCCATAGAGTAATCTGTTAGTGCTTCGTTGTGGCACGTGGCAATGAATGAGGGTACTTGTCGGGATGTGTGCGTGTTCTGCTTGTAGCGCCTTGAGCGCGCTTTTAAGTGTGTCGGGTGTTATAGGTTGGCGTTCTAGCTCTTGTAGCTGTTGGTTGCTCATGTTGTGCGGTTCGTTCTTCGCTAGGTGTAGCAGAGCCGCTGTTACAGGGTAGCTTGAATGGATGGGTTTCGCGTGGGTGGCAATGGTTTCGTAGGCGCTTTTCAGTAGTTCCAGTATGTTCTTGTCGCCAATAGCAACAAGGTACGCCTCCATACGGGTTGAACCTGGTTCCAGTCCTGGGGTGAATCGTAGCGGGTAGATAAACGATTCCTTTTTGGATTCCTCTCTGTAGGTTTCTCGCGTGTTCCCTTCGGGTTTAAAGGTGATGAGTTTGAAGTCGTCGTCAATATAGTCGATGGGTTTCACGGCGTACTGTTCGGCGTTCCCGTAGAACATGAGTGCGTGACTGTCAGCGTTGATTTCGGTGGATACGATTTTCAAGGTTGCTTCCTTTCGTGGGCGAATAGGGTGACTTTCGGGCTGGGGGGGGGTAAACACCCCAATATGAAGCTAGTCATCTAGGCTTTGTAGCGCCATTGACCGTCGGTGTATTGCTTACATACACAATGATACCCCCTTAACCGCTTTGTGTGCCTCTTTAAGGCGTGTTGAACGGTAAGGGGGTATTGTTTTATGAGTGGTACCTATTGAACACCGCAGGTGTCCCGCTACAGTGTTTTAATGGAACTTATAGAGCGCCCGAACGTCTTCCAGACCGTACTCGGAGCGGATGAGGTTCTTCCAGTCTGCCAGGTTGCGAATGCTGGTGGGGGTACGCTTGCCCTTTTCCCTGATAATGAGGGTGTTACCACAGTGGGGGTTCGCGTAAACGTAGATGCCTTCAAGCTCAGCGAGCATCTGCGCCTCGGTCATACCCTTGTATTCGGCGGGGATATATTCGGTTAGACCAGCACGGTTGAGTAGGTAGCTGATTGCTACAGGGTGCCCGGCGAGCGCCAGCGGGGTTACACAGCCACACTTACAAGGGGTGTCGTCGCTAGTAGCGTGTAGCGCGTTGTTGAGGCAGAAGGTATCCAGGGAGCTGAACGGGTTTTCAGATGCGCTTCGAACGGCGTATCGCCACATATCGTCTGCAACCTCGGTGGCTTCTACTCCCCAGGTGAGGCTCGAGTTTACGGTTCCATCTGCGGCGATGCGGTAGTTGTTTACGGTACCCTTGCCTGATTCAGAGGACAGGATGACGTTGCCGGACAGTCGGGTGCTGTAGGTGTTTACGTCATACAAAATAACCTGTCCGGTGGCAACAAGCCCTTCATGTTCACCACCAAAAACGCTACTGTAACCGTCGATAATACAGCTCTTGAGGGTGGTTCGCGCGACACAAGAGTTACCCATAAGCACGGTGTCGTCCATATGAAGCTGGTCGAGACTTACGCCCGCCTTATCAATAATGGCGTTGCAACCCAGCAGGCGCTTACCCATCTCGTTATCACAGGTATATAGGTTGTTGCGCACCTTTTCTACCTGGAGCTGGTCTGCTAGAGCGTCAAGGTGCTCAATGAAGGTGGCTTTGGGGCGTACCGAGGTTCCGCTGTAGAGCACCGCTCCGGGACGGTTAAGCATAGCGTTAAGCTGGAACCGCGATAGCTCACGGACGGGGTTGTGGTTGCTTAGGCTTCGTTCATACAGGTTCGCCTTGTTGGTGGGCATGGTCAAGCCGTAACGTTCACGGCTCCACATGGGGAGCTTCATCCGTGCGGTAACGTTCTTGGAGGTCTTGATGACGCAGGCGGTAGAGTTGGTGTTTTCGCGGGTGGTCATTGTGTGCTCCTTTTAGTAGTGGATAATTTTCGTGGTTGCTCGATTCCTAACAAGCCAACACCTATAGTCTACCACATGTTTTTAACGATTAGCAAGTTTTGGGGTTAAAGTTAGCCGGTCTATCACCGCAAATCAGAGGGGCATAAAAACCGGCTAGTCCAATATTTACTACTGATTACTTACTACGGCAAATCAGTTCGTAGCAGTTATGAAAGCTGTCGGGCTTGTAGTGAAGCTTCGGATAGCCGCTATTGTAGCAAGCGGAACGGAGAGTCCACGCGAACTTACCTGTATCGCCGGTAGTGTCAGACGTGAAATACGCATACTTTTCGTCAGCATGGGTGATAGTTACAGCTTCGGCACCTTCTTCGGTACTGTCCCATTTCTCACTCATGTTAGTTACAGGGAAAAGACCAATAGTGTCACCGACCTTGATAGGTGCGGTTACGCCGTTGTGGATAATTTCGTTGCTCATGGTAGAGACTCCCCTTTTCAGTAGTTTCAAGGTTTAATTTATTACTTTCGTAACACCCTAATTCTACCACATGTTTTAGTGATTGGCTAAGCCGTAGGCTATTGTTCATTCTGTCGACATTGAGAAAATAATCTAAGCGTATCCTCTTATTAACACAAAACTCCCTTTAGGAACCTGTGCTAGAGACAGATTGCCTAAAGGGAGTGACGCTTAACCGTAATAGGCTAGGAATGGTCAAGAGTGCTTCATCATTCCACTACCCGGATTACCAACAGCCCAGGAACGGCGAAACTCTTTCAGCTCTTCATGGATAAGATTAACTGCGAGGCTTACTTCCTCGGGTGCTTGCGTTTTGGCTCGCTCTTCAATAGCTTCTCGGAACGCGCGGGATTCATCAGTGTCCTGGTAGCGGCAAAAGGTTTCCTGCTTATCGGTCACTTCGTATCCTTTCGTTAAGGGGTTGAATGGGTTCTTGGTTATTATATAGCTCTTACTCGGGGGTCTGGTTCTGAGCGGTTGTGTTGGTCATGGTTACGTTCCTTTCACGTGTTGCTCTATTGCCTTATATCGCGCCTGTTTAGCTGTGCCAGGTAGTTTGCCAGGTATTCTTCCATAACACGCTAGGACTTCCATTAAGGCGGGTTACCCTGTCTACGAAGCGCCCCTCCGCGTCTCTGTATTCAATAACTGCGTCCCAGGCGGTTCCTTTACAAGTTTCCCGGTGTTCAGTGTAGCCGTTCTTATTGACGCGGTTTTTAAGCGTGGCGCAGGTTCGGCAGTGAATGTATCCCCTTGTTGAGAGAAGCGTCCCGACGGTCTTCCCGCTACTATCACGGAGCTCCATTTTGTCCCCGTCACCATAGGAATGGGTATCTTCGAGCCAGTTACCGTTTTCTAGTTGCACAGCTACGGGGTCACCTTCAAAGAAGATGTAGTTCCAAAAAGTATCGTCGCTATGCTCCCACCCGTCAAAGATGCTTATGCATTTTAGGGTTTCCTGTTGTGCGACGGGGTTTTCAGTTTTCAGCACATTCGTGATTTTTACAGGTTCGCGAATGTCATTATCACTATTGAAACCCCAGCCGCTCCCCTCTAAGAACCACAGTTCTTCCTCCTCCTCCGTGTAGATGAGTGTTCCTAGTGAGCTAGACCACGTGATTTCCCCGTTTTCTACACCTACTTCTTCTCCCGCGCATCCGTCTAGTGCGAGACGATTTACACGGAAGTGGATAGGTTTAATCTCGTCTGTTTCAGTGGGGGTTAGGGTGAGGATGTCCCCAATGTTTGCCACCGCGAGGATGGGGTGGTTTTTGTACTGTTGTTCCGGTGGTTGGTTCTGAGCGATTGTGTTGGTCATGGTTCTTTTTCCTTTCTAGAGTTGCGTTTCAGCTGACCGGCATTTATGCCAGGCTCCTTAGTTTCATGAGTGTATAGGTGATTGCTCCTACGGGGACGGTGCTCACAAAGGTGTAGGTGAGCTTGTTACCGTCGACCCACCCGGCAGGCAACCCAGCGTCTGCGTTCCTTTGTAGTTTCTCTGTAACAGCTTTCATCACGGCGCGTTTAAAGGCTGGTGTTCCCTTAATCTGGACACTCATGCTAGCTACGCCTTTTTTGCTCACATCATCACCGACGGCTACCGCGTAAACAATGGTGTTTCCGCCCTCAAGCTTAACGCCTAGTAGCTGGTGCGGGTTTCCGCGCCACAGCCTAATGTTAGCTGATTCGCGCCCCATGAGTTCGTCGGTGAATTTGAGTTCTACAAGGATGTATTTGTTCCACAATGTTCTCTCCTTCTTCTTATTTTTCGCCTGTTTCTTAACCGGGCATTGTTTACGTGTTGCCTCTATTTTATCACGCGCCGGGGTACAGAAAACCCAACCCTAAGCAGTTCCTATACACCCGCTTATGCGAGGGGGTGTAATCCACCAGGAACATGCCGTTAAACAGGTTGGGGCTCTTATATGGAGTATTCTTTTCGATTCGATAGGAGAGAGAATATAGAGTTTTCTCATAAATAATTCTAGCACACCACCGTCAGGGTGGCAATGGATGCCCAGCTTCGTTGCTTAGCGTGTGTTCACGTTCACAGGATACAAAAAACCCCAACTCTAGCTATGCGGTTCCTCTCATATTTGAGGGCGCATTTAGCGTTGCCGCCATTAGCCTGGTTGGGGTTTCTGTATGAACTTCTAGAAAGGTTTTAAACCATGCCGAACCCACATATGGATTACCAGCACGATTTAAGTGTAACACGGCGTGTTCCTCGCCCGCAAAACTGAAGCCATGTTAGGCGTGTCACAGTTTGCGGGTTTGGTGTATGCCGTTAATGTAGAGTCACATTACTCGTGTTTTGAAAATATTTGAGACATGTGGTAGACTTTAAATAGTTCACCAGGGAGGTTCACCCTCTTTACTACTGAAAGGTTACCCTCATGGATTCTATCCGCTCCACCCTAGTAGTCTTCTTCGCACTTTTCCTTATTTCGGCTGGTATTTTTGGTTTGTTTGTGGGTGTTGGAACCTACGCCTATAACATTTCGTCTGGCGAACTTCCTATGTGTAATCCTAATATTGCAACTTCCCAAGCTACTGTCGAGGTGCGCAACGTAAAGAAGCCTCTCATTACTGGTAAGGCTATCATTCCGGGCAATATGGAATGGCGCGAAGCTGGTGTTTACTCTAACCCGGATGACGGTTGGCAGGAATGGCACGGAGATACCGGCGATTTTGAAAACGGTACCCTCGTTACCCGCACCGTCACCGAAACGGAAGGTAAGGTATGCACCAATGGCACTATCTACCTGGGTATCCGTGATGGTGAGACTGTCCATTCTACAAAAGTTAAGTTTCACAAAGATTAACACTTAAATTTCACAAAGATTAACACTTAAATATGTAAAGAAACCCCACCTGAACTGCAACGTTTAGAAGGGGTTTCTTTACATAGTGGGTTGTTTGGTTATCGAGCGTTTTCGCGGGTGAATGTCTGGAACACATAGACGGCGGGACACATGCCGCCCAGCTCATCTAGGAGGTACCCGTCGGCGCTTACTTTGGGTGGCTGGTCTATTAGAATTTCCCAGCCGGTTAGCATGGGGGCTTTGGTGTCGCCTGGTATAGGTGTTTTATCTATTGCGGTGAGTATGGTTCGCTCGATGATGCTTACACGCTTGTAGTGGGGTAGGTTATTCCGGGTTAGCGCTTCGGCGTATAACGTTCCGCCTCCGATTATCCAAGCATCTACCGGCGGGTACTCTACTGGTTCCTCTGTAGTGCTGATTGTATCTTCTTCTCCTGTTTCAGCTTCCGGCTCTACAGGTTCTGGTAGGGTCTGTTCTGGAGTTGGTTCTGTTTGCAAAGTCACCTGTAGCGCCTCAACATCTGGTGTGAGTGTTTCGTTGCCTTGCGTGAGGGGCTGTGGGGCTTTGTAAGCTTCTTCTAGAGCCATGTCTAGGTCAGGAGCCCAGATAGCGCCGTCATGCTCTTCTGGGGTGCTTACAGACCGAGTAATAATAATGTTTACGCGACCGAGGAGCGGCTTATATGCATCAGGTAGTGATTCCCAGGTTCGCCTGCCCATAATGACGGGTTTACCGGCTGTTGTTTGCTGGAAATGTTTCAGGTCTTCAGGGACATGCCAGGGCATTGTTCCGTTACGCCCGATAACGCCGTCTGTTGCCTGCGCCCAGATAGCTCCGAGTGTGAGTTTCATGCTGATTACCTCCGCTGAAGGACGGAACGAAGTTTACCGCCCAAGTCGGCAAGCGCGGGCACAGGGGAGCAACTTGTAATGTAAGCCATTTCGCAACAGTCAAGAATTTCTAGCGCCGCCTCTTCTAGGTCTGTAAGCCTGTAATAGGTGGTAGCGTCCCCCTTATCCGAACGTTCCGCTAAGATGCATCTAAGTACGTCTAAAGCGTCGGCTAGATTCCATTCTAGTGCCAGTGAAATATGGGCTAGGTTCGCGCGTCGCGCGCTGTACTTGTCATGGGTGCGGAACTTATCCATGTACCCGTTGTAATCTTCTGAGGCTGTCAGCATTTCTTCTTCGTCAGCGTGAGCGATTTGGTCGATAGCTTCTAGCAGGTTTAGGTCTTCTACACCGAACTTGTCGGTTACACCATAAGGGGTGGTGCCCCTAGCTTCCTTGTCGAGGTCAATGATTGATTGCTCTACCTTTTTCTGGAGCTGGTGCATGCGCTTAATGTAGAAGGCTACGTTTTCGGCGTGCCAGGTAACATCGCCTACGATTAGCATCATTTTTATATTTCCTTATCTTCTTGATGGTTACACAGCTACGGGGGCGGCGATACCAGGGTGGTGGTTGTAATCAATAAGCTCAAAGTCCTCGTACTCGTAATCGAAGATAGAGGGCTTCTTGTTCTTGATAACAAGTTTGGGGTACGGGTACGGTTCACGCTCCGGGTAGGGGTTACCTTCCGGGTCTAATCCAATTCCTAGCTGTTTCTTTACTTGTTCTAGGTGGTTCGCGTAGATATGGCTGTCTCCGCCCGTCCAGATAAACTCACCAGGCTCCATTCCGACCTCGTTAGCGATAAGGATTGTGAGTAGTGCGTAGGAGGCAATGTTGAATGGCACACCGAGGAACATGTCAGCACTACGCTGATACAGCTGACAGGACAGCTCTTTCACACCGTCGGGGCGCTCGCTCACATAAAACTGAAACAACGCATGGCAGGGCGGTAACGCCATATCGTCCACCTCAGCGGGGTTCCAAGCCGAAACGATATGGCGGCGCGAACCGGGGTTGTTCTTGAGTGAATCAATAACCCCGGCGATTTGGTCTACCGTCCCGCCGTCAGGGTCACGCCAAGAGCGCCACTGTGCGCCGTAAACACGCCCAAGGTCACCATTCTCATCCGCCCACTCATCCCAGATGGTTACACCGCGTTCCTGTAGCCAACGGACGTTAGTGGAGCCCCGCAGGAACCAGAGCAGTTCCACGGCGACAGATTTGAAATGTACACGCTTTGTAGTGATGAGCGGGAACGAGTTATCTCGCAGGCTGAACCGCATCTGCCTACCAAACACACTATAGGTTCCGGTTCCTGTACGGTCGGAACGTTCAGCATTAGCGGCAATGTTAGCGGCGTTCTCAACAAGGATTTCCTTGAGCAAGTCCTCATATGGGGTGGGAATAGCGTTACTCATAGTGTCATGTCTCCTGGCTTTAGGGTCTATGGTTTGCTTGGTTGATTTAATTATATATGTCTTCTTTGCGTGTGTTCACCTCTCATGTTTTCGTGCCCCATCATTTAGAGCACGGGCAGGGTGTTGCCGGTATCTGTAAAGCGTGTTTTAGGCACAAAAAATGCGGGGCACCGCCATGTACTGCTAGTGGTACCCCGCATTTATCCGAAAGGGTTGAGTTCTCCAAGTTCGGCTCAAGATAGAAAACATTGTAGCTACCTTGGCGGTTGATTGCTCAACCGCAACGCTTCCCCTTGGAGCCCGAAACTGCCCGCCTCCCTGAAAAACTTTCGTATCTCAGGAGCCCTAGCCGTAGCTAAGGTAGCCCAGTACAGGTGCAGAGGTTTCAGCCTCAGTTTTACTCACATAATAACTATATCAGGTGTATTTCCGTTGTGTCAAGCCAAGTGTCGCAATTTTGGAGATACCCGGCAAAAAGTTTGGTAGCTACCTACTGGGGAACCTTAACCTTCTCTACTTTTAGAACAAATTCGTTAATGACGTCGCTCTCACCCAAAGTGAAACCTTCAATGGTGGCACCCTTCTTCGCAACATCAACCCAGAATGAGTAATTGTCGGCTTCGTCCGTAATGGTAGCTTGTGCCCGCCTAGTTTCATCCGCATTGTAGAAGCTGATGAAAACCTCATCTTCTTGGCGCTTGCCATACCTACCGTGATTTACGATGCCGTAATCTTTAAATTCCAGCTTGCCGATTACAGCTTCGTGGTTGATAAAGTCTTCGGAGTCGTATTCAAATTCTATGCCGCTTGGGGAAAACCACCAGCCAAATGATTCAACAGTCGCTGAGACATTCTTATAAGTTACCTCATGTTCCATAACATGCACCTTTCGATAGGTTCCAAAAGTTTCTAGGTATCAGGGTTCTTCCCCCGTTCACCTTACGATTATAACTTAACTACGCCTGTTTATCTTGTGAGGTGCCCGTGTTTTCCGGTGTTTCTTTACGCGGGGCAAACAAACCACACCACCAGGTGAGAGACGTGATGCAGAACCGGGCTGTAGAAGCCGCTACACGTGCGAGCATCCTGAACGTCCAGTCCAGGGTTTTACTAATCATCTCAAATACCCAATAGGTGAACCTGTAGAGCGGGATAAGTAGCACGGATGCTACTACCTCAATACTCAGGGCTGTCCACCAGTGCCAGGGTGTTATTTCCCCGCGACCAAAGACGGCGAGCCCAAAAATAATGAGCATCAACAGGGCGTAGACCGCCATTAGCGTGAACAGTAGAGATGCTAAGTCGCTCCCGGTGGCGACACGTTTCCCATCTGTGTCTACTTCGCTCATTGCGAGTGTAAAGAAGATAAAACCGAATAGTGCTACACCTCCGAAAATGAGGAGAGCTGTATCTGCTGAGAAGGTCACTGGAATATTTCTCCTTATCGTTGTGACTTACATCCTATTGTAGGTTCCTGTGAATATTTCTCTACAATGATACCCGACATGCTTGGAAACCGAGTGCGATAGGGGCTCCGTGAGTTGAGAAATAATCCCAGTTCACGGAGCCCTTAACGTATTGTGCATCATGTGCGGTTAGTTGCGGAGCTTTTCAAGGTGGCGGATAAACGCCTTAGCGGTTTCGTTATCCTCCAGGTTAATCATCTGATTATCGCCGTCACGTCCCCACACGGAAAGAGCGGTAATACCGTCTTCCTTGCGGGCGATACTGGCTACCAGGTGGAAGTCGCCGCTCTTAAAGCGGGTATCTACATGCTTCGTGCCCATAACGTTGGCGCTACGCACATCGTTGCTGAATAGTTTAATATGGTCTGCTACCTCATCAACAATGGGAACTCGGCTAGTGGGGACTTCGATAATGGTTTCGGTAATATCAACCTTGACGGTGTGCAGGCTGTGTCGGCGGGTTGCCCTCATAGCATTGAGGGCTTTGTCTGCCTCCTGAATGAGATTGCGCAGAGCCGCTTCATCGTCGCGCTCGATAGCCTTCATCACTCGGGTTGGGAATAGTAGCGCCAGCTGTGCAATGTTATTAAAGGTTTCCATTGCGGCGGTTGCGTTACTGAGAATGGTTGCCAGGTTAGCTCTGTGCTCCTTGTCAGGAAGGAGGGTATTAGGGTCATTAAGACGAACCGCTTCCTTAATGGTTTCACTGATGAGGGGTACGCTAAAGGTTGCGGTGCGTGCCTTTTCTGCGGCATCCGCCAGGTCGAAAGTGAGCGTATGTGCTTCCCTGATGATAGAGGGGGAGATTGGCATGATTGTGACCCTTTCGGTAGGTTTCAAAGTTTCGGTGGCTTTCGGGTTTTCTGTAACTCGTTCGCCTTATAACTATAGTCTACCACATGTTTTTAATGGTTTGCAAGCTTGCAGGGGACTGACTTGCTGATTAGCCGCATCCACTACTTCTCCTCCACTGTTGCGGGCATAAAAATAGTACCAATAAGCGTTAAAACCCCAGGGGTGTAACACATATTGGTACTATTTTGCTAGAGTGTTGGGTTTACGGTTCCTCGGGAGCATCAAAAAGCTCAGAGGCATCTAGCTCTTCGATAAGCGTCTCAATAAGCTCGCGGGCAATACTTACAGCCGCGCGCTCCTCATCATTAAGCTTGTCAGCGGAGATTCGTTCCAGGTTGCCTAACTGAATTTCCAGGTAGTTGATAGTGGTTTCTAGAAGTTCAAAAGGTTCACGCCAAACCTGTATGTCTTCACTGGTGTACTTGTCGTATGGGGAGAGGTCGTCTACGAAGCGTGCGTCTGCATCCCAGAACTCTTCAATAGGTGTAGCACCGTTCTTCTCGTATTCGCCCCATAGCTGGTTGCCTAGAATGTCGCGGCTCTTTTTGAACTCTTCTGATTCGATGAGCTTCACAAGAGCGTCGAACGCTTCCTTTGGTAGGAAGTTCTTACAGTCTCGCGAGGTAAGGTTTAGTCCATCCAGAATGCTCGGCATGTATTGCACCGTGTAATCGTCATACCGCTCTGGGGCGTGTTCAAACTCGTCGGCGTAGAAGCTCTTGAGTAGTTCCAGTTCGCCCGCCGTAATCCTGAATGTGTTCACGGTAGAGCTGTACGATACGCCGTCGCTGTAGATGTGGCTAATCTCGGCTACCTGCATGTCACGCTTACGGTACGGTGTGTAGAGGAACCTGTCATCGTAGCCGGGTTCTTTTGCCTGTACACGCGCGCCAATGTGAGCGGCAGGGCAGAAACGTAGATTTTCGGGTTCCTGTAGCATTAGCCCGTCGTCTATGTAAGTGCCGGTGATGGTTTCCTGGGCGGTAGTGTTGCGGCTTACCTTGGTGGCTGTGAACTCTACATAGTCGTGCCAGTTAGTAAGCTTAGTAACCTCGTATAGTTCCACCTCGTCTACAGAGAGTGGGCGGGGTTCATCTCCTGCCGTGTGCACACCCTCTGTGTTCTTGGGGATGTAGAGTAAGATTCCGTCGCCTTCGTTCAGCTTGGGAACAACATAGGCTCGTTTCATGTACATTGTGAACTTTCCCTTTTCTAGTAGTGGGTATTGGTTTATGTTTCAGTTTCTATTATAACGGCTGTGCGGGGTTCCTGTGGGGTTTTCAGACATGGTTTAGGTAGTTGGAGCTCTTACACCCACCGAGGCTTTATAGGACGCTCAGGCGGGGCATAAGAGGTTGGTCTACATATTCCTTGTTACATATCCTCGCCGCTATTCTTTACGGGCTTCTGGTGACCACTGTGAGCTGTTACGAAACGACCCAAAGTAAACGCACCGTAAGTAATGAGAAGCAATACGGCAATGTTTGAAAATGCGCCAACAATGACCGCTAGAGTCAGCGGGTAACCTTCGGCAACGCCCGCCCGCTTAAATACCTCTGTAAGGGTTGCCAGCCCCCAAAAACCCCCGAGTATAACAAGAATGATAACTAAGCCAATATTGATACCGGAGCGCGTCTCTTTGTCAGTAATGGTTAAGGCGTTCAGGATACTGACAGCTCCAATAATCAGCGCAAAACCAACACCGGGGGCAAAGAACGAAACCCATAGCGGGGAGTCAATTAGAAACCGGACGGGTTCAAAAGAGTTAAAAATATCAACAAGCATTTGGGCATCAACCTTTCGTAGAATGGCGCGGGGCAATAATTTAAGGCGGGTGCCCCTAGCGGGGGTAGGTTGCTAGGGGCACGTTTTGGGTGTTTTAGAGGTTTACAATCAGCTGACCGTGTACCCAATCAACGTGCTGGATAGCGCGTTCAAGAGCAGAACCATAGAGAGAGGAGCCGTCTGAGTACTCCATGAGCGCTCGCTCATCTGCGGCATAGCCTCGAAGAGCTACAAGACCATAGCCGCTAACAACCATGTCTAGCCAGCCAGTAGAGGAGCGGGCGATTTCAGTGATGGTAGCGCCGCCTGCTACAGCCGCACGCAGAGCATCGGAGGTAGAGAACTCAAGAGTTGCCTGTGCCATGATTATTACCCTTTCGGCAGGTTTCAAAGTTTCGATGGCTTTCGGATTTCTGTAACCCGTCTGCCTTATACATACAGTCTACCACATGTTTTTAGTGGTTTGCAAACCCGTGGGCGAGAAAGCCTCTAGCAAAGTGTGGCGCGCCTGCTACACCGAGTAAGCATAGAGCGAAACCCCGCCTTCCTTTCGGTTAGCGGGGTCTATATCTACCTTACTGGCTTAGGCGCTCATGTCTGCGCCGATACGCTGTGCCTCGCTCTTGAGGGTACGCCACCAGCGCCACTTTGTGTCAGTAAACTTTTCAACCTCTTCATTGACAAAGATAATGAAACTTGCACAGCTCACATTATCATTCAGGTCGTATGCCGCATGAGCATCAATCCGCAGGGTTGCCAGGTCAATATTAAAACGTGCAACCTTCTGCCCCATATCCTTTAGGAATAGGTCACCCATATACTTGAACTCTTTGAGGTCTGCACCCTTAGCCTGCGCCGCCTGAATCAGGGCGACATACTGAGCCAGGTACTCCTCGTGGGCGGTACGCATTTCGCTAATCAGGTTTTCGTAAGCGTTAATAGCGTCTGCCTTGGACATTTTGCACTCCTTATATGCTAAGGGAAAGATGGGCTGTAGCACTCTAAGGTTTCCCTCCTCGCTACACCTATATAGTACCACATGTTTTTAGTGGTTTGCAAGCTTTAGGGGTGTTTTCTGCAAAGTCACGCTTACGAGAACTAGGTGGAGCTCCCTGTAGAGACGGTGAATCTTCATAGGGAGCCTCACCTAGCTTTGCGTTATTCTACTTAGGGATAGTTACAGTAACGTCGAGGGTAATCTTACCGTCCGCAATGTTTGCACGGTCAAAGGCAACACCCTGTCGGTGCTCCTTCCAGAAAGTTTCCCTAAACCGCTCTACCACCTTCTTCACAAACAGCGGGTCGCCGTCCACCTTTGCCACCATTTTCCGCGAACGACTAAGCGAAGCATAGGGCTTGTCGAGCATGATTTCATAAACAATCTCACCTTCCTCCTTATTGCTCATGAGCGCACCAGAGCAGTAGGCGTACTTCCCCCATTCTTCCAGCTCCATAGAAGACATGTAGCGGTCTTTGGATTCAAAGTGGAGGTTTACAGTAGAGGTGTTGTTTTCATTTTCGAGCGGGTTACCCTTGACCAGCTCACGGAACTTAATAGTTGTCTTATAAGTGTCTTCGTCTACTTCGAGGGTGTAATCCTTAATATAGATGTTACTGTGTTCCCCGAGAGCCAGGATGAGCTTCATTTCATTACTAGTTTCGTACACGCCGCTGGTGCGGTAGATACATTCGTCGTTGCTGTCTACGAACTCAATGTCAGGGTCGATAACGACGTGGTGGGCGGGGTAGCGGCTATTATCCTCTTCCTCGGTATAGGTTTCGCCCGCGAGCTTGATAGGGGGCTTCTCAGAGAGGATACGCTCCGCCACCTTAAGCGAGAGGGAGTCTACGGTGAGGGTCATTTCGTTCGGGAAAATCATGTAAGGGGTTGCCATGCGTGAAATCCTTTCGGTAGCGGGTTTAGAGAGAATGAGGGTAGTTTGCTTGTAACCCCTAACATTCAGACGTGCTAGGGGTTACAAGCTTTCATATGGGGCTTACTCCGGGTATGTTTCATTGTCTGCGAGAACCAGGATGCCCTTGTTGTAATCTACAGCGCGAACACCAGATGCATCCTCAATGCAAAATTCCTCAAGAATGACAAACCAGAGGTAGTATGGCGCGCTAAGCTCAATATCTACAACAGTATCGCCTGCCTCAACAGTCATAGTGGCGCCGTAATCATCTACGCTCTTAAAACGGTTAGAGATGCGGGTGATTTTAGGCTTATGACCGGAGTTAATAGCCTCCTTAAGCTCATCGGGGGTTTCAAAACTGAAAGCAAAGTCGGAGAAGCTGAGGGTGGGGGCGAGGGATTCAAATTCAATAGACATGTTTCAATCCTTTTAGAAGAAGTTTAGAAGTTCGGTAGGCTCCGGGCTTCTTTCCCGTTTGCCTTATACCTATAGTCTACCACATGTCTTTAGTGGTTTGCAAGTGTTAGGGGTGATTATTTTTCAAACCCCGGACACGCAGATACCCCCGTAGCTCTATTCGTATAAGCTACGGGGGTATCTGGTTAAGCTAGGCGATATTTACCGCAAACGCTAGACGCTGAGGGTCATTAATCTCGATGAAGCCGTGAACCTTGACGGAGCGGTCGTAGTTCTTGATAATGAACTGCCCCTCTGGAGTATCAGCGTCAAGGGTGCCCACAAACTTAAAGCCCTCGTAAGAATCAGAATCCTCCCAACCAAACTGAGGTTCTGCCTCCCAATTCACCAAACCATAGCGGGCATCAGCCTTCGTGATAAACAGGCGAACACCCCACTTATTGAGAGATTCAGCCTCATCGTAGTGCTTAGTGAACGCTTCGGTCATAATTTCATGAGCCGTCTTGTTCACATTTTCAGGCGCATCCCAGTTGATGCCAATCATAGTGCCGCGAATATACTTCTGACTCTTAGTTGCCTTAGCGCCTCGCTTCTGACCACCCATTTTTGTATCCCTTTCGATAGGTTTTAAAAAGTTTTCCCAGCTTCCGGGTTTTCCCGTTCGCCTCATATCTATAGTCTACCACATGCTTTTAATGGTTTGCAAGTCGAGGAGGTAGAAATACCCCACTCCTATAAATCGTAAAACTTATACGGGTGGGGTATTTTGTATGCTTACTTGGCGCTACTAGCTTCCTTGATATTGACGGCTCCCTTACCATCAAGGGCGGCACGCGCCTTTAAGTACTGCTTACGCTCGTTCATATATTCATGTTCTGACAAATCACTGTCACTAGAGGCGGCAGGCTCATCAGGTTCACTATCAAGACAATCTACGAGCCAGAGAAGAACAAGGCTTAGGGCAATCATAATACAAGTTCCCCAAACCATACCAAGAATGAGGCGCAAGAATGAATCGAGCATATAATCCAGCACGGGGCACCCTTTCAGTAAGTTTCAAAGTTTCTAAGCTTACGGGTTTTCCCGTTCGCCTTATATCTATAGTCTACCACATGTTTTTAATGGTTTGCAAGTTTTGGGGTAAAAACAGGCTCTGAGGTGTATTGAAATAGCTTCCTTGTTTTACGCCCTTACAGTGGATAGAGAAAAGCCCCTAGAATCTTTATGAATCTAGGGGCTTTTCCGCGTCCCGCCCTCCCCAGGGCTCAACGTAATTCTAGAGTAACACAACAGCAACCCCGCGCGCAACCATACCACCCGATTCTTTTTCATTCCTCTATTTCAGAGGATATAGTGATGCCCCTGAGAGGAACGCCTTTGCTCCTTCAGGGGCATCACTTATATAAGGGAATATAGAGTCAATCTATATGGAGATGTGCAACTATGATTCAGCATAAGTTACGTATCCAAGTATAACACCTCATTGGTGGCGCTCGCAAGTATGATTCTTTACGTCTGAGTGTTCGTTCTTGAAGAAGAGTCCGCCCCACCACGCTACGGCGCTCGCAAACCCGTCAGAAACAGACTTGTAAAGCATGTAAACACCCGTGATGCACCAATACGTCACCCAGAACAAAGGCGCTGTAAGAATTGGTGTAGCTACCAGGGTTATTGCAACCACTACCCAGTACACTGTCATATCTGTGTTGCTTGCATCTATAACTGTTACCTTTTGGGTGTTCAAGGCTTCATGAGACAGGATGGCGTTAGCTACAGAAAGCACGCCTGCTACCGTAATAATCTTGAGTACCACCCATTTCATCACCCCGTCGGGGAGGGTGGGTGTTTTGCCTGTGCGAATATTCGCTTCACCCATCGTGATGATAAATATGACAATGAAGGCGAGCACATATACAGTGAAGAAGGTTAGTAAAGATGCGGATGATAAAGACATATGTTTTCATTCCTTTTCTGAGAGGAGGTATTGCGGGGTGTGGCTATTTCCAGCCGTTCCCTAGGATGACCAAGCAAGCTACGGCAATGCCTATGCAGGTGAGAATAAACAGGAACCAGCCAATAACAGACCCTACTCCCGTTTCCGGTGACTCTAAGCTTTCTTGCAATTCACTAGCTCCGTAAATAGCGGCAATCACACACGCGAACGGTACACAAATAAGCGCAAGGTATAGCAAAAAATCTAAAGTTGTGCCTGTCATAAGTTCTCTTTCCCTAAATAGAGGTGCCACCCATGATACCACCTATACCATGTAAGGCGTTTGCAACCAGTAGAGCGTAGGTAACAGCTGTAGCTACGGTTCCTACAGCACCGATGATAAGGAACCATAGGCAGTGCGCAATTTTTGCGCCTTCTACCTGTAGATTTTCCTCTAATGAGAACCCGCCGATAGCGGTCATGACAGGGAAGACAAACGGTGCTAGAATAAGCGCTACTACGAGGATAACGTCGGGGCAACCTTGCGTACATTGGTTAAGGAAGCCGTCTGGGGCTGATGTTATGCCGGGTAGAAAGTGAGGTATCAAAGAGTGACCGCCTAACAGGTAAAACGGGGTGGGGTACAGCTTTTATTGTACCCCACTTATGTTTGACCTGTTACGCTCTTTACCCCGCGCTGGCACCAACGGAAAGTGACACAATAAAAGCAAGCGCTAGTAGGGTGGCGTGCATCCCGGTGCTCATTTTATGATTTATAGAGTAGAGGCTCAGTGCGCAAACACAGATAATGAAGAAGAAAACACCTGACATATGGTAACCACCCTTCGTTTGCTGGTTTTGATGAGAGCACCCCTGCATCATATGTGTGAGCTAAAGATGCAGGGGTGTTGGTAGTTCGTTTGTTTAGCTCTTGTTCTTGAGCTTATCTACAGAGTAGTCTGCGAGTGCTTCAATGGCGTCGTACTCCATGTCTTCCTCTAGCTTGTCGCGCTCAGCCTGGTCGGTTACCTGGCTAAGTTCCCATTCCTTATGTTCCTTGAGAGCCTGGTAATAGTCATCATACTTGCGCAGGGAGCTGGATGCTACGGCTTCGGCAATGTGAAGCTTGTAGAACACCTTGCGGAGGTTCTCTTCGGTGATGGTGAAGGTGCTGTCGCTGTTGTAGGTGAAAGCTTCGGTGAAGATGTCCATGTGGTGTAAACCTTTCAATCAGAAAAACTAGATAACACTATAGTACCACATGTTTTTGTGAAATGGTAGCCGAGGGTTGAAATGTAGCCGTAAGAAGAGAGCTACTTCATGGTTCACCTGCAAGCCACCCTTTATCAACCTATAGAGGTTGATTTTATGCGCCTCAAACTAGAAACTTGCACTAAAATGCATAACGCGCTGACTAGGATAAAGGCTCCTTCTCTCGCTTACCAGGATACCCCTAAAAAGCACCCATCATCATGCACTCACTGAATCCTGTCAAAAACACGCAAACACCCATTACCATTTACGCCTTCTAACCGGGTGTGGATACAGAAAACCCCCGCCAGATACATGTTCCTATCTACAGCCGATAACATCGACCGCTAAGGCGTGAACATGTATCCCTCACAGCGGGGGTTCCTTATGTACCAAGAAGAATATTCAAAAAATCAAGAAACGTCTCAAACGAGAGGTCAATCTGCAGAAAATCTGAAGATGCCTCTAACTGTAACAGCCCCACCGTGTGAAAAGCAACCCGGAATAGGTATGTGGTTAAAAATTTTTCGTGGTTCCTTTGCTACCTGTGTAGTGGTTACATCTGCTTCTTTTATTGAAGCGGCACCTATGCCCCCATGCCGTAAGCGGCAAGCAACCCTCCGTGCCTTACATTGCCCTTACTCTATAAATTACACCTCAACGGTACTTAGGGGCGTTACAGCCCGGCTAGAGCGCCATACAGTAAGCATTACGGCTCTTACACTCGGTTTACGGATACAGAAAACCCCACCAGGTGCATGTTCCATACCTGAAAATATCGCAAAACAGGTAGAAAGGAGTTGAACATGCACCCCTCACGGTGGGGTTTCTTTGTAACAATCTATATACTACTGAAAGGAATCAATCAATGACCCAAAAGGAGGATATCAATCAACTCAAGAAAAAGAATAACACACCCTCACACCACTTTGCAACTCCAAAACCTTACCTCTGGGTAAAAAATTTCAAAACCTACTGGCTTCCATGTTGGGCTACACTGGCGTGCTACTCTACCTGCTCTACGGCTAGTAAAAAAAATAGCCCCTCAACCAAATCAAACCTGATTGAGGGGCTAATGGGGTGCTACACCAAAAAGCAGAAGTGTAATCACTCAAAATTACATCACGTAACAAGTGTACCACACAAATAGGGCGCTCGCAAACAGAAAAAGGAAACAGGCACAGAAAACCCTCACCATAGAGCACCCTGCTTCTACATCCTAAGCAGAACACCCCGTAGCCGGTGAGGGTCGTCTCATATATTCGCATCACCTATTATTCTCTAGCTAGTGATGCAGGAAACAGGTATCTAACCCGTTCCCCCTGAACTGACACACCTAAAGCATACACTGATTATTACGGCTTTCACAATCACCTTTTCCGCTGGCGCGTGTTGCTTTCTTGTGCTTCCTCGGGGTGCTTGGTTGCCTATAACGCGCACCGGATATGGAAAACCCCACCCTCGGGTGCTCCGCTGTACATTCCAAACGGAGCACCTTCTGACAGGTGGGGTTTCTTATGAAAAATGTTGATAGTGAAGCACATAAGCGCTACGCCATCTACTAACATGAACGCAAACCTCTTGCCGAGGCTTACCCACTTATCTTACCACATGCGTTAAGCAAATAAAAAAACGGGTGCCCCTAGTCCTACCGAAAACTAGGGGCACCCTGCACAATAGTGCGTCTGATTCTTTACCAGAATACTACAAACCTGTTGTGTAGCGCAACCCGTTTTTGATGATTTTTCAAAAAATCTTCAAAAACTTTTACAGGTCAGCACATCAGGCACCTGGTTTCACGTATTCAGGTATAGACGGCTCACTAGTGGCTGTGCTCCTCATGGTAGTTTGGGTAGACGACTGTCACCTAGTTTGTTAATATTATACACATGATTTAATATGGGCTTTATTAAGTACATCAACAGTAACCCATGACTACAGGAACAGGAGGGGTGTTGGCTAAGAGTCAGACCTATAAAGCTTTCATTGTGCGCCCTTCGGGGGTGAAGGTCATATTGCTGTTTCCTTCCATGATGGGTGGGGTAGTGGTTCGCGCGTTTGTTTGCGCCGGTTTCATTATCTCACATATAGGGGCTGGAATGAATCAGGGGCGGCTTGGCTTGTGTTGCTTCGGAGCTTTAGCTGGGTTGATTCTCGCCTTGTTGCTTCGCGCTTGTTTGAGTTATTCAGGGTTGCTGTTTTTGATGGGTGATACTTGGGGGTTCTAGGGTCTTTTGGAGGCGCTAACATACCTATCGCAAACTCAACCTCTACAGGTTGATTATCAGTACCCTAAATCAAGATTTTACACTCTAGTGCATAACTCACTGACTAGGGGAAAGGCTCAAATCGTCGCTTACCGGGATACCTGAAAAATACCCTCTGCAACAGGTTGCCCCACAAGAGTGTCAAAAATAGACGTAAACACCCCTCCATCAACATTGAAAAAAGGCATAGAAAACCCCCAACCTAGCGAAATACCAGACCAGGGGTAGCTCTTATATAAAAACCAACTTTTCAACCACCGTATAGGCGGCTAAATCGCCGGGCATGTACAGCAATCATCCTACCACAGTAAACCGCAAATATCTACACCTACCCCGCCCGTATCTCATCGTGTCCTCCCAGTAAACCCGGCAACAGCCACCTGCCCCCAGAATACAGAAAACCCCCGCCAGGTGTATGTTTCCATTCCGGCTAAGTGCTGGAATGTTGGAGGTAAACACACGCCCTTTATGGTGGGGGTTTCTTATGTACATCTCGAATAGAAAGGAGGTGGAAAAGTGAAATCACTATGTTTTCCGAACCCACATCCAAGTGTACACCACTTAGATTGACGCTCGCAACCTACCCCTAAACACCCCGCCTAACCCACTTAGCACCGTAGGTACGCGGGAGCTCAGAGCCTTATATAAAACACCCCACAAAGAAGCTATCACGCTCCCTTACGGGGTGTTTTACCGTCAAGCTACCAAGCCGGGGTTTAAAGTACTGGCTCCGGGTTACTCAGAATCAGCGTTACGGGCGGAGAGGTTCACCTCAACCTCATTGTAGAAATCTTCCAGCTGGGAGCGTACCCAACGAACACGCTCAATGCTCATTTCGATATTGAACGTCATCTCGGCGGTCACCTTCATCAGCTTTGCGCGACACAGGGCGTAATCATCAGACCAGAACCACTTACCTTCCAGGTCATATCGGTTCGGCAAACACAAGGGCTTACCCTCACCAGCCGTGAAAGCATCAACGAAGATAGCCTCCAGAGAGTCACCAAGCGAGGTTGAAGCCTCAAACTGCTTAGCCTTACGGTAAGCCTCAATGTCCTGGAATGAACCGATAGGGAGCGGCTTCATGAGGTACGACTTGATGTGGAACACCTTGTCACCGATAACAACCTTCAGCTTTGAAGAACGCTGTACACGCCCAATGTATCCTTCACGCGGAGCGCTCGCGTCACCTGAGAGGGTAATCAAAGCACGGTTATGCGTTACGCCCGTAACCTTAACGTAAGCTTCCTTGTCCCAGGCGTAATCATCCTCGGGCTCGAAGCTGAACTCGTAAATACCGCCTACCTGGAACTTATACTCACCAAGCGTCACATAGTCATATTCAAGGTTACGCTCGCTAAAGGCAACGTTCTTGTTTGCAAGGTAATCCGCGTGGAACTTATCGAACACTTCAAGGCAATCAATGCGGGCGCGTGAAACCCAAGAAACCCCTTCTTCTAGAGCCGCCTCCGCATTATCCAGGTAGTTAAACATTGCATCAGCTGATGCGCGGTCATTCAGAGACAGAGGAGAGAGCCCGGAAATGCCGCCGTTCACACGGTAGCGACGCAGAGGCTCCATGTCGTCAGAGAAGCCGAAAACGGCATCCTCTAGATTCGCAAGGCGGCGCTCGCAATCAAACAACACCTGCGCGTCCATCTCAGAGGCGTTAGCCAGCAACAGGTTCTTATTAAGGTCGCTTACCGGGACGCCGTTATGCATCTTGCCCTCTGCGTTTAGACCGGAAACAGTGATAAAACCGCCATCCAGGTTATATTCAACCCTGGAAGAGCGAACGTAGATTACGCCCTTGTTCGTATTCACAACATCGCAGGGGTAAACAGGCATGATAGGTGACCTTTCAGTAGAGGTAATAGAAGAATGTGTGTAGGCGTAGCACCTACCTGATACATCTACTCTACCACATGTTTTTAATAATGTCTACCGTTAGTGTTGTGTAACGGTAGCAAAATTGCGTCCCCTTACCGCCTTACTCCTAGCCACCCGTGTACCTGTGTGTAACGAACACCTACCCACACACAGAAACGCCCTATAGGGAGGCTTAGCTCCTCCTTATAGGGCGTTCCATTAACTATATGTTACTTGCTAGGTTCGCGGGCTTTCAGAGCTTCCTCAGCTTTACGGTAAAGCTCTTCCAACTCAGAACGTACCCAGCGAATATGCGCAATGCTCCTTTTCAGGTCAAACAATATCTCGGCAACCTGATTATTTAGCTCACCACAACACTGCACATAATCATCTGAACGGAGCCATGAGTTGAACAGCTCACCCCGTGCGGGGAGACAAGCAGGCACACCCTCCCCATATTTGAAAGTATCAGCGAAAATCCCGCGCAACGATTCAGAAAGCGGCTTACCTGCGTACTCGCCAAGCGACCGGCAGGCTTCAATACCCTGGAAAGAATCGACAGGGAGAAGCGTCACACTCTCAGTTGGCACGTAGAATACGCCCCTGCGATTACTGGACAACCTTAAAGCTGTCGGGGAACTTGAGCACTCAATGTATTCACAAATATATTCAAGGTAGTTCCCATCATCAGCGCCGGAAACAATAATGTCAGCAAAATCAGTGCCAACATCAACAACCTTCAAGTAGCCGTGTTTACCTTCCACGGATTTGCCGTTACGGTGGAACTGGAACTGGTAGATACCTCCAAGGTGGAACTCAACATCGTTAATAACCGTATAGGTATCTTCAAACTCAGGTTCACGCCAATCGGCATCCTTGAACGCCGTGAAAACTGTATGAAACTTCTCAAATGCTTCAACACACTCGTGGTGCTTAGTCTCTACCCATTCAACCCCGAGACGTAGAGACGACTCTAGCTCATCTAGATACGCAAAGAACCCATCAGCCGACTTGCGGTCAATCAGAGACAAACACTCCTTACCCGCACCCATATTCTCTCGGTACCGCTTCAAAGAAGCCCTATCCAAAGAACCATAAACAGAGTCGCAAAGCTTATCAAGGAAGCGCCCGCGCTCAAGCCACTGCAAAGCTTCACCATTAGAAGCGTTAATAGCCAGCGGGGAAGCCACCTGTGAATCACTAAGGCGGACACTTTCGCTTACCTTACCGTCAGAGGTTAGACCCGTAACAGAAACATACTCCTCCGTCAGAGTCTTGACAGAATCCGCCCGGTGAACATGCATAACCCCAACGTCAGTAGCAACAACGTCACGAGGTTCAATAGCCATAGTAGAAAGCCTTTCAGTAGATACGTAATATAGAGATGATTACAGATGGGTGAGTACCCACCTATCAGATACACCCATCCTACCACATGTTCCCTATGAGTAACATAGATTACAGGGAAGGAAACGCCCCAACCGCCCTACTCACAACAAGCGGCACCATACGAACAGTACAGCAACGCAATACCTAAGAGAGAGCACAGTGAAGCCCCTCGCCGTATAGGACGGCTAAGGGGCTTCCACCAGTAAACACATACTTTCTCATATGTACGCCCTAAACCGGGCTACAAAGTTCATTCTAACACCCCACCCACCCAGGCAAGCAACACCCCGGCACCGTAGCTAAACGCTTCGCAAACCTCAATCACGCAAAGCCCGTAAAAGGCTACCCCAGACACAAGCCGAACCTTATGTCGCCCAATAATGCCTGTGGGCACAGTAAACCCTCTAACCCAAGAAACATAGGGCTAGAGGGTAATACTTATAAGACCAACAAAAAACTAAAAAAATACAAACATCACCATACCATACACCCACCCACGTACACAAAACCTAAGCGCCCCTAATACACCCATCCTCGTGACTGCCAGTAATTAGGGTACAGAAAACCCCGGCAACCAATGACGGGCACCAGGGTCTACTCATATAAAACTTATAGTTGCATAAGCTACGCACAAGACGTAGCGCCACAACCATCACACATATACACTACATTACTAAAAATAATGCAACCTCTTTAGAGTATCAGACCGGCAATAGTAATAGCAAATAATCCTACTTGCCACAACCGAGCAACCCAATGCCCCAACGCCAAGCCCTGATAGAGAATATAGAAAACCCCACCTAGAGCACATGTTCCATATGCCAATTCTTACACAAGATGCAAGGTAACTATAGAACGTGTCTCTAACAGTGGGGAAATCTTATATATGGAGGCGGCTAACCCGCCCGAATATTACCATCGACAATTATATCTCTAATGGCTAGTACACGCAACCCAGATGTGCCCCATCGCGAACCGTAATTACACTTAGCACCTAGCCGCGCCCTTGTCTCTTATTTCATATGATTTTGGCTTGCTTGAGGGTTACAAATGTGTTATCATATAGTTATATAAGCGTTAGGGATTCACCTAGCGCCCCCGTTAATTTTAGGGGCGAGGCACCCCGAAACTAAGAAGGAGGCATACAGATGTACATCGAAGAGGTACAGAAAATCTTGGATAAGCACAGTAGCTACCTGGAAATTGTTGGCGTTGAACCGGGTATTAAAGAAATTCCCTACCGGCTCCACGGCGACTATTTCATCGAAATCGCGAACATGAACAAGCGCCAGCTAAAGCAGGTGGGTAACCTCATGTCTAACAACCCCAGCGCATTTAACCTTGCGCTCGCTGAACGTCTCAAGGACTTTGTAAACGATGCGAGCGACGAGTATGCAGAACGCGCTATCACTGTAATCGACAAGCTTGCTGAACTAGACAATCTAAATGTAGGTACACAGCAAGAGAAAGAGGAATACCTCAAAAACTATGCCTCTCACATCTACGACAGCTTTGAAATGCAGACCCTGCGAGAAGTTGGCGACTACCTGAGAGCCGTTGGAGTCAGAGCAGGTGTTACGTCAATGCCCTACCCGACTACTAGTAAGTTCATTGAAATCGTAGACATCAACAAGACCCTGCTAAAGCAAGCGGCTAAGCTCATGTCTAAGAACTATGGTACGTTCAACCGAGCCGCCACTAAGCGCCTCAAGTACTTTGCAGGTGAGATGGGCGGCGAGTATGCGGAACGTGTCGCTGACGTAATCGACGCGCTTGCAAAACTCAAGCGCTATGCCGCTTAAAGCACGCAACCCCGGTAAACTACACCCTGAACCCCTAAAAGCGCTTTATAGACCCCTTAGAACCCCGCTGGGCGTACTCTAAGCCTTAAACCTGCAAGTACGGCGGCACTAGAAAACCCCTGAGTACTGTTTTTATTAGTACTCAGGGGTTTTCATTTAACCTGCCAAGTTGGAAGACTCCCATAATGTTACCACTAGGCGTGTATCACAAAGAAACAAACCAAGAATAGGAACAGCTACCGAAGCCACTATGAACTATACCGGAAACATGTGAGCGCTCGCAATAGGGAAATAATATATCTACCACAAGCGCCCACCACGTTCTTACGCTTACGGCGGGGTTACTCGGCATTTAGGGCGGCAACCTTCGTTAGCGCTTCGCTTACCTCGCCGCATAGCTCATGTACGGATTCGCGTACAGATTCAAGCTTAGATTCAACCAGGGCACGTACATGTGTTTCTAGCGTCTGTAAACGCGCAATATCGCCGCTCTGGGTAGCGTCAAAGTTCAGGTGGTTAATGTCATAAAGCAACTCAACCATCTCTGAATAGGAGATACCAGCTACAAAGCCATCAGGCTGGGTACGCCTTGCCTCCTCAAAGCCATTAATGCGCGCTACAATACCGTCGCTAAACTTCTCCATTGGCGCGACTTGCGCATCATAGATGGTTTCAAATTCCCTCACCAGGGCGGGATTACGAGTGGGAAGAACCGTGATACCCCCACGGTCATCCGCCCCGTCAGACTTCACCAGGTGGACAAACGTATCATAATGCTCTTCCTCGAAGTTATACCAGTCCTCCTCTAGGTCGGAGACAATCTTCAGAAAGCCCTGCGACTCGTCCTCTAGGTTCTTCACTAGAACCTGCTTCTTGTCTCCCCCAATGACCTGCAGGAACTGAACCCCGTCGTAATTATCGAAACGGACAATGTCTCCCCTGAAGAAACCAGCAACATACAAACCCACCTCATCATTACACAGAATGTAGTAGGTGAAATCGTACCTCGGCGGCTCCGCCGCTACCTTACCTTTGAACGCATCCACAGCCGCCTTGTCAGCCTCAAAGTTCATCTCCCCCAACAGCTTGTTACACTCAGCCTCAAATCCGACCAGTCCAGCTAGTTCCCTATCCACAAGAGCTTCAATAACGCCGCTAACAGTGCCCGCTTCCACAGTGTGCGGATTCGACAAGTTCAGGTTCAACGGGGCAACAGCCGCGCCGCTACGAACCTTACCCAGCACCTTACGCGCCGCAACAAGAGCATTAAAATACTCTACAGCCGCGTCACACTCCGAAGCCGCAAACACCCGAATAACATCCACAAAAGCCACCGGGTCAAAACATACACCATCATCAATACCGTCCGAAAATTCACCCCACACCACACGACGATGCATCATGAAAGACTGAGGGAACTCATCATCAATCTGCCCCGGATTACGGGTAGCCAACATGCAACGCACCCTATCAACAGTAGTGCCTTGCATACCCGCCAGTTCAGCGCGCTCCACACCATTCGTACCCAACACCTGATACAGACCATACGAGCTATCGACACCCTCAGTAGTCACGATGAAGCCGCCAGTGACAAAATCAGAAACAGGAACACCCATAACAGGCGCACATCCTTTCAAGAAGTAAAACAAGATACGGCATAATCATACCCCCCCCCGGAAATTTTTCGCAACCCCGGTAACGGGGAACACAAAACCCTGACCTTAGACGCGAAAGAAGCGCACCCACAGCAACCCATCACCATGCGCGGCGGGCATGAGAAAACCCCTAAGTACCATTTCATAAGTGCTTAGGGGTTTTCTGGGGCAAAAAGCCGCCGTAACAGTTTCACAGCCTCTATAGTATCACAAAGTAGCGGCGCTCGCTAATCCGTACCGTCCGTACCATTCGTGACAGGGAACCAGACGGGGATAAATATACACGCGGTAGATATGGCGAACACCGCTAGTTCAATCAGAGCTACAGCCAAAAATTCGCCGTCACGGAACGGGCGGTTTATCGTTGCCCCCGCACCAATCAGGAATAGACTTAGAAACGTTGCTACGAACCCAGACCAGCCGACACACTCAACGAAGCCGCGCCAGCCTTTTTTGAAGGGCGAGAACCAGAGCGTGTTCCATGCCCAAGTAATCATGATGAGCGCCAGTACGCTGAGTATGAAATGTGAATCAGGCAATAGTCACATCCTTCCTGACGTTGAGTAGCCACTTGGTGGCTTATCGCCTGTAAAGTAGGTAACCCCGCTCAACAGTATCATTCTAGTGCTAGTGAGAGTCTTTCTGGAATAGCTCAGTGAACCTTAATGTAATAGTGCCTTCTTCAACGTCCATCTCAGCGGTGTAATCCTTGATGTATAGGTTTGCGGCTGAGCCACCAGCTAAAAGGTACATCATGAAATGGCTAGTCTTCTTGATGGCAGTCCCATATTCAACTTTATTGTCGCCGGTAATAAATGCAACGTCTGGGTCGATAGTGGCAATATGGCTTACGAAGCCGCCGCCGTGGTCTTCCGACTCAGTATGCATGTAACCTTTAAACAATACCGGCGGCTTATTCTCCGCAACGTAGCGAAGTTTTTCCCACGTATTGAACTTAAACTCAATAGTTAAGGTCTGTTCTTCTGTAAAGGTTAGGAATGGGGTTGCCATGAGTAACAATCCTTTCGGTAGGGTTAAAAACATGTCGGGCTTCGGGCATCTTTCTGCCCACCTTATAGTTACAGTCTACCACATGTTTCCTGCGATACGTGTTGCTACGCCTTGATAAACGGGTGCCTTATCTTGCGCCCGCAAACCACGATAAAATCAACCTGTGTGGGTTGATTTTTGGCTCCCTGAATTAAGATTTTACACTCAAGTGCATAACGCACTGACTAGGGAAAAGGCTGAATCTCTCACCCACTGGAATAAAGAAAAAATCCGCGCTCGCAACAGGTGTACCAAAACACGAACTGGAAACACACCAAAATAGGCACATCACAACAGTCGGAACCTACGAATCAGCATCAACCTTACAAATACATAAAGGTGCAACCCTACACACACCCCAAATATACAGACGGCTTACCCGAGCGCGGACACAGAAAACCCCCGCCAGGTACATGTTCACCTCAACACGGAAGGTTGAGATAAGCCTACAAACATGCACCCTTAAAGGCAGGGGTATCTTGTATATTATGTTTTTCAAATCAACCGCCGATACCACATACACACATTGGCATACGTGATAAAGGCATACACCACCGTATATCAAAACAAACCCGCACCCGAAAGAATAAGTACACTCGCACGCACTGAAACTTAACACCCTAACACGCTCGCAAACATAGGAACATCAAACCGGCAACCCCGTGGAACCTAGAAAAGGACATGGTGATGCCCCAGACTAATTCGCCTACAGTCTGGGGCATCACCTATAACGACACATGTCTATGTAACATACCCCACCATACCATATGCCCCACCTGATACACAAGCGTAAAAACACCACCCGATAATCAACCTATACGGGTTGATTTTACTCACCCAAAATCATAAATTTACACTCAAGTGCATAACGCGCTGACTAGGGAAAAGGCTCCATTCCTCACCCACCGGAATAAAGAAAAAATCCGCGCTCGCAACAGGTGTACCTGCAAGCTACCCAAACACACCCTAAAAGAACAAGCGAAAGCCAGCCACCAACCCCACTAAAAGGACACAGAAAACCCCCGACCCAGTAATGAACACCTGACCGGAGGCAAACCTATATGAAAAGCACAACTCCTCAACCGCAACACAAAGCGGTCAAAGAACCGGGCATGTACAACCGCCACCCTACCACACAGCAACCAGCCATGTAAACCCAACCTAGGCAACCCGCTCCCTAAACCAGTAGCCGCCCCACAGAGCCGCCCGCTCGCCCGGAACCCAACAACTTACACCCAACACCCTAAAAACGCCCCACAGACCCCACAGAACCCCGCATGGGGAACCGTAAGCCCGAAAGCAACGGTACGGTGGCACTAGAAAACCCCTAAACACCATTTCAGTTAGTGTTTAGGGGTTTCCCTTACCGTGGAAAGTAAAGACACCCATAACGCTACACAAAGGCAAGAATCAAAGCACTTACCAAAGAAAGGAGCAACCTTATGGTGCCGTTACACACCAAGGCTGGTTCCGTGTTTAGTGTTCGTTTCCCGCTAGGCGCTCGCGTTCCTCTTCCTCCGTCTCCGGTGCGAAATAGGCAATACCCGTAGGCTAACCTTACGTCTCTTCGGTATTGCTCAACTTGCAAGAGCCTAACTCTTTTTAAGGAGGCGAGAAAGTTCTGCCTGTTCACATGCCTTCTCATCTTCCTCTGTAGCGTCCCTAAAGAACGCGATACCATCACGGGAAACTTCAACCTCACGCGGGTAACCCAGGCTCTTATCAAATGAACCAGCCCAGCTACCCTCAACCTCGCGCCCTAAATCAACCTTAACCTCGAAAATGTTCGCCAATTCCTGAGCCGCCTCACGAACACGTGCATACCCCTTACCCGAATACGGGAACACACGCTCACCATCAGCGGTAGCGGCACCAAACGACTGAACCTCACCCAACCTGGGACGCATCACAAACCCAACAGGGCAACCCCACATATTCACCGGCTCATCAACAACCTCACCACACGCATCAATCAACGTAGACTCACCCACCAACACAACAGAACCACCAACAATAGAACCACGACGCACCTGAACAGCACCAGCCACAACAGCCAAACCCTCAACACGCCCGAACCTATCAACCCTCGCACCATTAGAAACACGAGCACGACCCGAAACCCACGAATAGCGCCGTACACTAGTCTGACCAGCGCGACCACCAAACCCAGGATTCAACCCGCGCTTACTAACACCAACAACCTGCGCAAAATCAGTAACTAAAGAATTAGCAACCACAGCACCATCAATCACCTGAGCGTAATCAGACACAAGCGACTTACCCGTAACCTGCGACCCCACACCAACAAAAGCGTGACCCGTCACCTGACTATTACCGGAAACACGCCCGGCTACGAACGCCTCATCAGCAACCCAACAATTACCTTCCTGCGAAAGCGTCGAACCCCAACGAGTTACAGCAACAAACCCACCCAGGTCACCCGGCTCAACCGGAGGCAAACCAAACGGACGCTCAAACCCACGCAAAGCACGAATACGGCAATACGTCACACCATCAACCACAACAGCATGCTTCTTACCCGTCAAAACCTCATACTTAGCTTTAGGTTTAGACTTAGACCCCTTAGACTCTAAAGACTCAAGAGCCGACTTCACACCAACACGAACATTAACAACAGTCGATTCAATAATATTAGCCATGTGTTTCCTCCAAAGAAACAAAGCACCCGCCCGCAACAACAAGCAGGCGCGAACGAACAAAAATATGGAATACGCCACCAAAAAGTAACATACACCCCACCTATAGCCGCCCGCGCTCGCAACCCCACAACATAATCAACCTATAGAGGTTGATTTACAGCACCCCACAGCAAGAAATTACACCCAAGTGCATAACGCACTGACAAGGAAAAAAGCTCATTCTCCCACCCACCGGAATACACCAAAACCACACCCACTCATGAGTTACACAATGAACACCCCAAAAACACCCCACACACCCAACAGAAACCCACCGCCCACTCAAGCACTCACACCAACAACCCGCCTTAAACACTCCCCCCCTTTTTTTCTACCGCCACACAGAAAGAACACACAGCAAACCCCCAGACACTCAACCAAAACGAGCACCCAGGGGCTTACCTATACAGCATAAAATACAATCTAATAACTCATAGCCCCGACAAAGCCAGAACTACACCACTAGACTAACCCAAACACAAGACTATCCGTAACACATAGTCGCGCTCGCAAACCCCCACCAGCCCCCGACAAACAAAAGCCGCCCAGCAACCACCCCAAACTAAGGGAAGCCACCAAGCGGCAAAAACCTAAAACACAAACCAAACCTACAAACTACACGGTAGCAAACACAACACACTGCCTAAACACAGGCAGACCACCCTCAAACACCACAAGCGGCTGACCCTGCGCAACACGATTACGCATACAAACCTTAAACTCATCCACCATACGACGCATCAACACATCATCAAAAGCAACCTCACCCGACACACCAGCAGTCATCTTAACCTGACCAACAACCCAACCAACATCCCCCGGCACCTTAAACGGGTCGGTAGCACGAACATCATAAGTCACATGCGCACCCTCACCCGAATCCCAAGAAACAAAATCCAGGTTCATAACAGCAGAACCCCACGCCTCAACATCCCCCATATGGCGAACACCCATAGCAACAAAGGAAAGATTAGCGTAAGTATAAGGCTTAGACATCTTAACCACAGCAGACATAGACCAGAAACCCCAATCAAAGAGAAAAACAAAATTAAAACCCCGAACAGGAAGCCCCCGCCGGTACACAACAAGTCTACCACATGTACCAAAAATCTACAAAACAACCCACGCTCGCAACCCCAACCAAAAAACAACCCCTAAAGGTTGATTACTGGTGCCCCATATCAAAAAATTACACTCAAATGCATAACGCACTGACAAGGGCAAAAGGCTCAAGTCGTCGCTTACCGGAATAAACCAAAAACCGCGCTCGCAAACACACCCCGACAAACCCCAACCACAACACACAGAAAACCCCGCACCTGAAAAACCAGACACGGGGCAACCTATACAAAAAGACAAAAGGAATAAAATGCACCACCAAACTAACGAAAGGAGGCACCACCACCATACCACAACACACCCCAAACCCCCAACCACGCGAAAACGCCCACCACCCAAACAGGCAGAAGGCGCTTCCCCAAAAAACTACTCTCAAAAATTAACAAAAACAAAAACACCAAACGGTGCACAACCACCATACCACACACAACAAAAAGAAAAAAGGAGCCACCCACCGCGTAAGCAACCACCACGCCGTACACTACCGCCCTCCACACTTTCCCGCTCTACCCGCTTCCACCATTCCACCCTCTAGCCCACCCCGTTCCCTATTCCCGACTTCCCTCTTCCCCTGTACCTGTTTCTAGCGTCGGTTCTGTTCCGTGTTTCCTCTTTATCTGTATATATGTGTAGGTGTTCTGTTCTCTAGTGTGTCTCTTGTATGTTTCCTATCTTGTGTGTTTCGGTTTTGTTTCTAGCTTTAGTTGTTTGTGTCCCCCTTGTGTGTGTCCTTTTTTCTTGTATTGGTTTTTTAGTTTCCCGTGTTTCTTGGTGGGTTTCTTTGTTTCTTACTGTGGTGGGTTTCTTTGTTAGTGTGTTTCTGTTCCTATGTGTGTGCTGTCTGTCTTGGGTGTGTGTGTCTCTTGTATTGTGCCTTTGTGCTGGTGCTCTGTCTCTGTGGTGGGTGGCGTATGTAGATGTCTTATGCGTGTTCCCATCTCTCTTGTGTCTGCGTCTTTTGTGTTCTGTTCTTTATTTATGTTTCTGTCTGTGTGTGTAGTTGTTCTTTTGCTGGTGGGTGTGTCTGGTTTTATTGGCGTATGTGTGTGCCTCTTATGTCTCTTGTGTTGCTCTCTCGTCTTTTCTTTGTGTTGTGGGTTTTTTGTAGCCCAGGTTGTTTGTGCGTTCTGGGGTTTTGTGTTTTTGGGCTGGTTTTTTGGGTGCTTGGTGGTTGTTTGTGGGGGTGTTTTTTGGGTGTGTGGTGTGTGTCGGGGGTTTTGTTTTGTTGGGGTGGTGGTTTTTTGGGTCAGTTTTTGTTTTGTGTATGTGGTAGTATTGTTTGTTTTGTTTTTTGGGTGTGTGGTGTGTGTCGGGGGCTTTGTTCTGGTTGGTGTGTCGGGTTTGATTGGCTTGTTTTTGTGTTGGGCGGGGGTTTAGGTTGTCTCTCTTGTGTGGGTGGCGGGGGTTATGTGTGTGGGTGTGGTTTGGGGCTATGGTTGTGGTGTACTTGTTTTTTGTTTTTGGAGGTTTTTGTGTCTTTTGGTCGTGGTGTTTTGCCGGGTTCTGGTTCTGTGGTGAGTGGTGGTTTGTTGTCGGGGGGTTTTTCGGGTTCGTCGGTTGGTGTGTGGGTTCCTGGTGTGGTGGGTGTTTTGCCGGGTGGTTCGTCTGTTTCGGGGTTGTTGTTGGGTGGTTCTGTGGTGGGTGTTGATGTTTCGGGGGTTTCTGGTTTGGGTGTTGGTGTGGGTTGGGGTGGTGGTGCTCCGGTGGTGGAGGGTGTGGGGTTTGGTGGTTTGGGTGTTGGTGGTGGTTTTGTGGAGGGTTTTTGGGGTGGTGGTTCTGTTGTTGAGTCGGTGGATGTTGAGGGTGCGGCTGGTGGTTTGCCTGTTTCTGGTGTTGGTGGTTCTGTGGTGGGTGTTTCTGGTGGTGGGGATGCGGGGTTTGGTGTTGTGTCGGGTTCGGGTGTGAGGTTTGGTTCTCAGGTGGGGTTTGGGGGTTCGGGTGTGTCGGGGTGGGATGGTTTTTTGGGTTCTTTGGGGTGTTCGGCTGTTGGTGTGGCGGGTTCGGTGGGTGGTTGTGTGTTGGTGGGTAGCGGGGTTTCTGTTGTGGGTGGTGGGTTGGATGTGTCTGATGTGCCTGGGGTTGGTTCGGGTGGGGCGTTGTTTGGGTCTGTGTCGGGTGTTTTGCCGTCGGGTGGGGTTTCTATACGGTCGGTGGGTGTTCCTTGGTTTGGTGGGCGTGTGGGGGCTGTTGGTGGGGGTGTTTTGTCTGGTGTTGTTCCGCTGGTTTTGGGTTTGCCGGTTGTGCAGGGTGTTGGTGTTGATGGTGGTTTGTCTGTTGGGTGGGGTTTGTCGTCGGCTTCTTTGGGTGTTTTGGGTGGTGGTGGTTTTGCGGGTGGTTCTGGTTTGGGTCGTGGTGTTGGTGTGTGGGGTGTTGGTGCGGCTGGTTTTGTTCCTGGTGTGTCGGGTGTTGTGGGTTCTGTGGTGGGGTTTGAAGGTGGTGTGGAGGGTTCTGTGGTTGGGTCTGGTGTGGGTGCTGAGGTTGTTGTGGATGGTGTGTTGTGGCGGGGTTTGGTGTTTGGGTCGTTGTTGGTTCCGGTGGGTGTTGAGGATGTTTTGGGTGATGGTGGGGTTGTTTTGGGTGTTTCGTCGTTGGGTGTGTCGGGTTGTGTGGGTGGTTTGTCGGGTGTTTATGGTGGTTCTGTGGTTTCTGGTGGTGGGGTTGGTTCGCGTGTGATGGGGTTGTCGGGGGCTTTATCGGTTGGTGGTTTGGGTGATGTGTTGTCTGGTGTGGGTGGTTCTTTGGGGTTGGTGGGTGTTTCTCCGGTGGTTTCTAGGGTTGATTTGTTGGGTGCGGGGTTTGGTGTTTGGGGTTTGGTGGAGGGTGGTTTGGGTCGTGTTAGGGGTTTTGTGGGTGATGTGTTGTTGGGGTCTGTTGTTGGTTCTGTGCGGGGTTCTGTCGGTTCTGGGGCGGGTTTGGGTGATGGTGTGTCGGGTTCGGGTGATGGTGTGTCGGGTTCTTTGGGGTTGGGGTTTGTTGCTGGTTCGGAAGGTTTTGGTTCGCCTGTGGGTGTGGTGAATGGTTCGGGTGTGTCGGGTGGTTTGTTTGGTAGGTCTGGTTTTGGTGTGTCTGGTGGTTGGGTTGATGTTCCGTCGGGTTCTCCTGTGTTGGGGTTGGGTGTTTCGGTGGGGGATGTTTTGGGTGTTGTGGGTGGGTAGTTGCCTGTGAGTGGTGGTTGTGCGGTATGTGGGGTAGCCACTTGTAGGGTGGTCGCTTGTAGATACTGGTTGCGTGTAGGGCTGGTGCGTGGTTTTTGTTACTGTGTGCCAGCCCTATTTTCGTGTGTGTTTTGTGGGTAGAGTAAACCCCCGGTTGCCTGTGGTTGTTCGGGTTGCCGGGGGTTTATTTTTTGTGACGTGTTCAGGTGTGGGTTAGGTGTGTGGGGTGTCGTGTATTATTGGGGTAGTTATTTGTTTCTCTTCTTCTTTTGGAGGTTGCTTCTTATGTTGCATAATGTTTTTGATGAGTGCCCTGGTTTTGAGTTTTTCTCGGCGGAGGATGTGTTGAGGGTTCGTTCTTTGCCGTTGCCGGTGTCAGTTGATGATTGGGAGCATGAGCATTTTGAGCTGGTTTCTAGTGTGCTTGGTGTTTCTACTGACCTCATGCATGAGCGTTTGAGGTATGCGTTTGATGGTGGTTCTGCGGGGTGGGAGTTTTATTGTGATTGGTATGATGGGTTGTCTTTGGGGGAGTTGGAGGCTGAGGGGTTGCCTGCTGGTGAGGTGATGCGTTGGTTTGAGGAGGGGTGCCTTGTTGGTGATGTATGGAAGCCTGCGTTTAATGTGGGTGAGGGTGAGCCGGGTTTGAGGTTTACGCGCGCGCAGTTTTGGGGTGGTGCTGGTAAGGGGGTTTGGGGCGCCTTGGGTGAGGGTGCTTTAAGGTTTAATTCTGAGTTTTTTGAGTGTGTGCGGGTGTTTTCTCGTTTGGGTGTTTCGGCGGATGCGGTGGATATGTTTTTGTTTTATCCTGCGCGTGAGTATGGTTTTTTGACGGCGGCGGAGTTGTTGTTGTCGGGTGATGAGGGGTTGCAAGCTCTTGTGTTGGCTGATGCGCGGGTGTGGGCGTTGAAGAGTTTAGAGCGGACGGCTGTTGAGGATTGGGTTCGTGTTGGGGTGGGTAGTGTTCCTGTTCCTGGGAATGTTGTGGCTTTGACTGTGGCGGGTATTGTTCCGTCTGTGGGTGATGGTTCTGTTAGGGATTTGGGTGTTTTGGCGGAGGTTTTGCGGGTACCTCCGGGCGTGTTGGCGCATCGTTTTGCGGGTGCTGGTAAGCGTTCTGGTGGTGTTCGTTGGTGTGCTCTTCCGGTGGGCGATGTTGCGGCTGGGGTGGGTGTTTCTGTTGATGATGTGCGGCTGATGTGTGAGCAGGGTGAGTTGTTGGTGGAGCGTCGTAAGAGTGGGGAGCTTTGGGTTAGTGAGGTGCATCTTATGCCTGCGGGTAGGGATGATGTGTTGGTGGATGATTGGGTGCTGTTCCCGGATTCTGTGCGACTCGTTCGTGAGTTGCGTGGTTTGGGTTGGGGCGATAGCCGTGTTGTTGAGTTTTTGGTGGAGCCGTCTCCGTGGTTTGGGTTGGTTGCGCCTGTTGAGTATGCGCGTCTTGGTGGGGAGTATGTGGATGCGGTTCTTGAGGTTGCGCGGTATCTTGGGTAGCCGCTTGTAGGTGCTGGTTGCGTGTAGGGCTGGCGCATGGTTTTGTTTGCTGTGCGTCAGCCCTATATTCATGTGTTTTTGGGTGCAATACACCCCCGGTTTCCTGCGTTTGTTCAGGTTGCCGGGGGTTTATTGTGTGGGGTGTTGATTATGCTTACTTATTCCCTGTTTTCAAGTGCAACAGAGACGCTTTCATATGGACTGTTGGGATAGTCTTCGTGCTCGTATTCTGGTGGCTCGGACATGGCAATGTTGCTTCTCCAAGCTATCCAGTCCCATTCTTCTTCGTTGGTTTGCCAGTCTGGTTCTCCTGGGTGCCATTCGTCGTCGTTGCCTATGAAGTCGGTAGGGTCGTAGCTACAGTTGATGGGGTAGAAACTCATGATAGGTGTTATTTGGTTAGTAGCTGTCTCGACGGTGGTGTAGGTCTGATAGTAGCATGTTGATTTCTTTGTCGAGTTTTTCGGGGTATTTGTCGAGGTGCTCGATGAGGTTGCGCCCGCCGTATTCTAGGCTATCGACTTTTAGGTAGAAGGCTACTTCCTGGGGGGTGACGGGAGTTTTGTAGGGGTTATCGAATTTAGGGAAGTCGAGGTAGGTTTTGATGATTTTTTGGATGTCTGGTCGGATGGTTCCGTTCTTGAATTGGAAGACAGGGTACCCGTTGCGTCCTTTACCGTCGGTGAGTTTGAGGATGAGGTGGTCTTCAACTAGCTTGTCCAGTTCTTCTTGTGTGATGTTGAGGTATTTGCGGACGGCGGCGGAGGTGTATAGGTCACCAATGATGTCGAGCGTGGTTTTGGGTTGGGGTTTGTGCTGGTCTTCGAGGGCGTATTTTGCGGCGGTGGCTCGGAGTTTAAAGGATAGGTCGAGGTAGTTTTCTTCGGTGATTTCTAGGTTGCCGTATTCTACTAGTGAGTCGATGTATTCGGTGATGTGTTTCTTTACGGCGGTAGTAGGGTTGATGCGGAGGTGGGTTTCGTTTGTCATTGGGGTGTTCCTTTGGTAGGGCTACTGTTTTGTGTTTGTGGTAGCGGTGGCTTGCTTGGTGGCTCTACTATAGCATGTTTAGGTCTTTTTAACCAAATATATTTTGGGGTAAAAATAAACCCCTGGTTGCCTGTAGTTACTCAGGTTTCCTGGGGTTTATTGTAGGGGGCGTTAGATGCCGAAGATGCGGGCGAAGAAGCTCTTATTGGCGTGGTGTCGGGTTGATGGTGTGGGGGTGTTGTTGTAGAGGTTAGTGTCTACCTTATCGATTGCGGTGATGATGGGGTAGGCGACGTGGATGGTGAAGGTTTCGATGCTGTTGGGGTTGTGCTTTTGCTGTTCGATGTGTTCTTTGAGGCGTGTCAGGAGGTCACGTTTTGTAAACTCTTGCTTAGCGACTTGGTAGTGTTCGTCACTGTTAGGGTAGTCGATTTTTGCTTGGTCGTGCCGGTAGGCGGAGGCGATGGTTTTGAGTTCGTGTTCCCAGGCTTCTTCGGTGAGGTAGTCTTCGGGTTTGCCGAGGAGTGTCATTTGGGTGTGGAGGTATTTTGCACAGTTTTTGGCGCGTTCGTCGTAGGTTGCTCCGATGATGGGGATGTTATTCATGGTGTTTGTGTCTTTCTGTTTAGGGGGTTAGTGGTTGATGTATTTGGTTTCGATGATTGGTTCGTCTACGTTGAGAATTAGTGTCTCTCCGTCAGCTCCGCTTTGGTAGGCGGTTTTGTGCTGTGGGTGGGCTTGTTCGATTTTGATTAGGGGATTCTCTTCGGTGGTTATGGATTTGATTTGCTGGTCATTATCATCAATATACCATATGCGGGTTGTGGTGTAGTTTCTGTAGGGGTCGTTGGTGTAGGAGTGGTGTTCCAGGGTTACCTTGATTACTTTGTGCATGAAGCTCATATTTTTTCCTGTCTTCTAGGTTTTTTGGTTTAGTTTCCGTGGTGGTCGCATAGTCCTTGTCCGACTTCAATGTCGCCGGTGGTGTCTGCGCCGCAGGGTTTCCATTCGTTGTGGGTGTTGTCGTTGGTGGTTTCAGTCTGGGTGGTTTCGGTGGGTTTGGGGGTTTTGTTGGTTTCGTTGTTTCCGCATCCGGTGAGGGTAAGAGCGGTGATTAGGGCGAGTCCTGTGATGCTGTACAGCTTCTTCATGGTGTTTTTACCTTTCTGTTTAGTTGATTAGTCCGAGTTGTTTGGCTCGGATTTCGGTGTATAGTATGCCGGTTTTGAATAGCTTTGATAGTTCGATAATATCTCCGTTGGCGGTGTTTTTCCAGTGGTGGGTGAATGGTGTTTTGGGCATGAGTAGGGCGGCGGCGAACCTGTTTGCTTCGCGTTCCTGCTGGGAGCCTGGTGTTTTATTGTAACTGTCTGGTGGGATGGTGGTTTTGTTGTTGAGGATGTGTAGGTATAGGTGTCCGAGGTTGTGGGCTAAGCGAAACCTGGTGAATACGTTTCCGATGGTTTCGGTTTTTTGTTCATGGAGGGTCAGATAGGGGATGTATGAGTTGAAGTCTATATTTTCCCATTGTTGGGTTTCGAGATTGAGGGCGTAGTCGTTGATGTCGAGTTCTGGGGTTTTTAGTAGCCTGTTCACGTCGGGGTTTAGCCAGATTTTTCCGCCGAGGTCGTAGGTGAGTTGTTGTACGTTGAGTGCTGGGGTGTTGTGGGGGTGTTTGTTTCGGTAGGTGTTGTAGAGTTTTTCGGCGCGTTGTTCGATGTGTTTGTCCATGTATGGGATGTACGGGGTTTCGGGTGTGTGGGTGGTTTGCATGGTGGTGTGGCTCCTTTGTGTGGTGGTTTTGTTGGGGTTTTATTGTAGCATTTTTGGTGGTGTTTTTCGGTGGTTTTGCAGGGTGGGATGATAGAATCAGGGTATATATGTAATCTGTTTTTTGGTGGAAGGATAGTTCTTGTGATGGATTCCTGTATTGGTGCTTTTGAGTATGTCGGTGATGGTGTTTTCTCTGTTTCTGAGGAGGCTCTGTTGGGTGTATTGGAGCGCCTGTTTGTGTTGGAGGCGGTGGAGCAGGCTGGGCTTCTAGACGATACTCGGGGGACGTTAGCTGTGCAGTCTTACCTGGAATATTCGGATGATGTGGATAGTTTCTCAGGTTTGGCTGAGGTTGCTGTTGAGTCGTTGAAGTGTGCGGCGGGGTAAGTGTTCAATGTTTTTCGTGTTGTTCCTTGTTGTGGCACCACTGTTTACGTTATATGCGATTGAAACAAAGATGAAGTTCTGGGTCTATGTTTCTTGCATGTCCGTTCTTGTGTTTTTAGCTATCTTTTTTGACTAGTTTTTGTGTCCCTGTTTGCCGCCGTGTGGTTGTTTGCTGTGCGTGTGGCGGGTGGGGTTTTGTGCTATATTTGTTGTGTTGGCGCGGCTCTATTTTCGGGTGGGGTTGCGTCTCTTTTTATTGGTTCGTGTTTTCTTGTTTTGGAGGTTTCCTAGTGGCTGGTTCTCGTTCTGCGGGTGAGGCTGTTGCTCCTATTGTTAAGGGTAAGCTTTCGGGTTTGGCTCCGGAGGTTTTTTCCTCTGAGGGGTCGCTAGATGATTTGGGTGCGGTTGGTTTCAGTGTTGGGCATGTTGTGGATGGGTTTGTGCTTGCGTCGGGTGTTCCGGTGGAGGCTGGTTCGGTGTTGGAGCGTGCGGAGGGTGTTCGTGATTTTTCGCTTGTTTCTCCTGCGTTTAGGTCTTTTGCGTCGGAGTGTGTGGGGTATGTGTGGGATGCGGGTAAGGTGAGTTTGTCGGGTGAGGTGTTTAGGCATGGTGGTTTTTCGTATGGTGTGACTCCTCGGGCTAGGTGGTCTTTTGGTGGGGTGAAGGGTGTTGATTTTGGTGCGGTTCAGGAGGGGTTTACTGTTCTTGCTGGTGGTGTGGGTGTTCGTGCTTTGGGGGAGGCTGTGGGGGCTCCGGATGAGGTTTTGGGTGGTATGGTTGCGCCTCCTAGGGGTGTTCCGGTTTCTGGTGCTGGTGTGGGTGAGGCTTCGTCGTTTAGGTTTGATTATGATGGGAGGGGCTCGCGTATGAGTTCTGTTGAGGTTACTAATGTTTTGGCGTTGGAGCAGAGGTCTTATTGGTTGTCTCGTGTGGGGTCTGTGGATGCTGTTTCGCCGCCTATTGTTGGTGAGTCTCCGGATGTTGTGGAGGCGCGTTTGAAGCGTCTTCGTCGTGCGTCTAAGGGTGTTGATGGTGCGGCTCCGGTGCGTCTTATGGGTGTGCGTAATGAGGTTGAGATTATGACGTATGTGGGGTTGTTTGGGTGGATTGATGTGCGTGCGGCTAACTTGTTGTTGGGGTTGTCTCGTGCGAGCGCGTCGAAGTATTTGCGTGGTTTGCAGGAGCGTGGGGTTTTGGAGGCTATTGATGTTGCGGGTGCGGGTGGGCATCGTGTTTGGGTTGGTACTCGTGTTGGGTTGGATGAGTTTGGTGTGGGTGGGGCTACTGTTCGGCGTAAGACGTTGGGTAATAGTGAGTTTCCGCATCGTGTTTTGATTCAGTATGTGGGTGCGATGTTGATGAATGGTTCTGTGGATGTGCTTGGTTTGGGTGTGTCGGTTTCTGGTGGGCGTGTTTCTGGTGGGGAGCGTGTGCGTGGGTTTGTGCTTGTTCCGGATAAGGTTGTGGATGGTGCGGTGAAGAGTTGGTTTAGGGGTAGGGAGGGGTATCGTATGCGTGATGAGTTGATTGCGGCTCGTGCGCGTGATATTCGTGAGTGGCGTGCGGCGGGTGCTGTTGGTGTTTCGCCGGAGTTTTTGGGGTCTAATGAGTGGATGTGGGCTGTGATGTCTAGTGCGTCTGAGGGTAAGTATCACGTGCCGGATTTGTCTGTGGCTATTCCGCGTGGTGAGGGTGGTGAGCCGCGCAGTGTTGCTGTTGAGGTGGAGCGTGGTTTTGGTAAGAAGCCGGGTGCTTTGGAGAAGATTTTGGGTCAGTATAGGGATGACCGTAGTGTGTTTGGTTCGGTGTTGTGGTTGTGTACGTCGGATAGGATGGTTAATGCTGTGAATGAGTGGGCGGCTCGTGAGGGGTGTACGGAGCGTATTCGTGCTACTCGTCTGTGTCGTGAGGATGGTTCGGTGTTTGAGGGTGTTTCGTCGTTTGAGTTCTAGGTTTATTGCTTAGCTGTAAAAGGTTAGGGGCTCCCCTGCTGGCTTGATTACCTGTGGGAGCCCCTATTTTGTGGGTTTATTGTATAGTGGTGGTTGGAATATTCGTTGTTTTTTATTGTCGGCTATTTTTGGGAGGTTTTCTGCTGTGAAGCTTTATGTTGATTTGGACAATACTTTGTTGGATTCGGCTGAGCGTTTGGTGGATTACGACAAGGATTATCGTCCTTTGTGTCAGGGTTCTTACGCTTTGAGGTCTGATTTGTTGGCTTATTTCAGTGACCCGGAGTTTTATACGCCGGGCAGTATCAATGTAAATAGGCGGGTTGAAGATTTTGTTTTAGGGTGGGGCGCAGATGTTTCTTTCCTGAGCTTGAGCCCGAACACTGAGGTATGCGTCGCTAAGCGGGAGCTACTGGATTTTCTGGGGTTTGGCGGGTGTGATTTCTTGAGCTTCACATCACACGGCGAGGAGTCGGAGGTTCTGACGGGTCTACTAAGCCAGGGAGCGGGTTTCTGGTTGGATGATAGTCCGGCGCGTTTAGGCAGGTTCGCTAAGGCGGGTGCGGATTATGGTGTGGTGAGGCATACCTATAACGAGGGGCTGTTTCCTTTAGATAGGTATGTTGCGTGCGCTAACTATTTGTTGGATTCACCATGCTAGGGTTGTTCTGATTCCCCTGTGTTTTTGGGCAGAGTTTAACCCCCACCAGTTGTTTCTGGTGGGGGTTAAACTCTTTTTGTTTTGTGTCTCTTTCGCCCAGCTGATTCAGGTGCTCATTCTGCGTCACCTAGACGGGGCTCCACGGGGTCTGTGGGGCGCGAGTTCGGTTAGCAGTAATATATCAGAGCACCCTGTGTTTTAGAGGTTTTTGAGAGCGTCTGGGTGGTAGTTGAACTGACCGCCTGCGGCTTCTTCCGTCTTGATAAGGTGCATGAGTCGGTACGGGTCAGGTGCGTGCTCCATAACGTCCTGAATGTAGCAGGGAGCTCCTTTTCGGCAAAGCTCCATAAGGATGGTACACATGTCTTTACCTTCTTCTTGGAGGCGGTGCCTGATGTTCGCAATGTTACCTGTTTTAATGGAGTCGATGAGGTTCCTGTCGGATTGCCTAATCTCTAACACCTCGTGTGCGGGGACGAGCCCGCCGTCGATGCGTTTCACCAGTGCCTGCGTCATGAATACGCGACCCACGTTAGCGATAGAGGCTAGGGTGTTGTAGCGAATATCGCCCTTATCGGAGGTTGCGAGGCGTTCAATGATGCCAGCGCAGTCGAGGGCGTGGACGGTCGTTAGGGTGAGGTGACCAGTCTGTGCGGCTCGAATTGCGGCTTGAATTTCTTCCTCAGTGCGAACCTCACCGATAAGCATAATGTTCGGGTTCTGACGGAGCGCGGATTTGATACCGTTTAGATAGCTGATAGTATCGACGTTCACTTCACGTTGGATGAAGATGGAGCCGTTACCGTTAGGGTTATTACTATCAAAAAGGTACTCAATAGGCTGTTCAATAGTGACAATAACAACGCCCATAGGTTCGCCCGTTTTGGGGTGTGGAGTGGTGACGTTGTACTGCGCATACAGCAGGCAGGATGCTGTGGTGGTGGTTTTACCGCTACCTGTAACACCCGCAATAACGTTAAGCCCGCCCTTGCTGTGCATTGACTTGATGAACGTTTCGGGGACGTTATAGTTTTCGGGCAGGAGGATGTCGCCTGCGAGGAGGCGGAAAACCATGTTAATGTTGCCGAGTCCGGGTGATACGTAGGTTACGTTGAGTCGGCAACGCCTGCCCGCATATTTGCCTTTAGGGACGGTGTATGAGATGTCGAGCTCTTGGTTGGCGTTGAAGACGGTGGTGTCGCCGTCTAGCACGACGGTTTCTAGGAGCTGAGCGATTTCTGTACGTGTTGGGGTGGGTTGGACACGGTAGGTGGACACGCCGGTACCGATTTTGAAGCGGATAGGGGTGTCTGATTGGATGTACACGTCAGATGCGCCCAGGTCGTATGCGTCGCTGATGATGCTGGAGAGCGGGAAGTTATCAGGTTCGTCCTTGACGTTTGCGATAGATTTACGGAGGGCTTGCTCAGCGATAGGCTGGTCAGGTTTGCCGTATTTAGCTTCGTTTGCGGCGGCAATGTCGGCTGTTGAGAGCACGGTAGGGTTTTGTGTCTCTCGCATTTTTTCTTGGGCACGTTTGAGGACGCGCTCTAGAAGTTCGTTCTCATCGAAAGCAGGCTCCGTCTCAGGTTCGGGCGGGGTTGTTTCTGCGTACCGTGTGATGCTTTTACTGAGGTCTTTTAGGCGCTGTTTTTCAGCACTCGCCGGGGTGCCTGTTCCGTTGAGTGCTTCTAGGTCTGTAAGGGAAAACTCTGCTGGCATTGAGTGTGTCTTTCATCGGGTGGTTCGTAGTGGTTTTATAGCTACTTAACATATAGCTGAGCGGGTTATTTGCTATGGGGTATGTGTATAGGTTTAGGCGTTTTTCGGTGAAGGCGGTTTTGTATGCTACCTGGGTTAAAGGGTTTAGGTGTTTTGGCGGGCGCGTGTGCCCGTTTTTTTGTGCCCAACCCCGAGGAGGAGCTGTATGTTTGGTGCGGCAAAGTAGGTGTTATTGTGGCTACTGTTATTGCGCCTGCTGTAGCTTTCGTGGGGTATGTTTTTGGGATGTTCGGGTTTATTCACAGCTGGAACTTTTTAGGGGCTGTAGCGGCGGTAATATTCGCGCTGGGTGCTGTTTTATTGGGTGTTGGGGCGTGGTTTAGCCCCGCAGACGGGCTTGTTTTTATGCCGTCTGACGGGGCTAAAGAAGCTGATGAGGAGCCTACGGTGCCTCTTATGTATGTGGAGCCTGATTCTACTATTCCGCTACCTGCTTCTTGGCTCTAGAGTCCTGCCGCTTCAAAGTATTCTTCAAGTTCGGCTGTCTGTTCGGGGCTGAACAGCTGATAGTTCGTGTCGCGGACAATATCATAGGCGATAAGCGACATCCCCTCCGAGTAGCCTTTGTTGTTGAGCAGGTAGTTGAAACCTCCGGGGAGCCCCACATTCACAGCGTCGAGAGCGGCTTCATGAAGGTAAGGCACACCTGTGAGGACGGGAATACCGCCGACACTGTAGTTCTGAACGTCCCAGAACGGTAACGCGGAGCCTTTAGCTACCACATGTTCCGGCTCTACTTTATTCACAAAGATGCTGATTCGCTGAGGTGCCATGCCTCCTCCCCCGTTACGTGCTGAACCTAAACCATATGTAAACTGGCGTTTCATGGTGTCCAGCGGAACCGGGTAAGGTTCTGCGACGTAGTACAGTGTCCTAGAGAGCGGGTAAGCACACTGAGTCATATATGGGCTGTTAAGCTGTACAGACGTGTCGATGATGATTACGTCGAAATGTTCCCTCAAAGTTGAGATAACAGCCCTATAAAAGTGCGGGTTCATGACCGCAAGGTCGCGCGGGTCTTCAGGCGCTAGGAGCGTCGCGTATCCGGTACGTTCATTATTGATGATGTGTTTGCGGATAATCTCCCAGTCTTGATGCTTATCTTCCCCCAACGTGATGTATCGGGCTGAAAAATCGTTGAAAATACCTGTGATTGTTGTGGACTGGTCACTAGTGTTAAAGCCGACCTGCCCGTCCTGTAAGTCTAGGTCTACAACAATCACTTTTAGCGCGTGGTCGGCGTACCCGTGCGCTACAGCTTCCTTACCCCACACGGTTAGAGCGTGCGCCAAACCAAGGGACGTGGTTGTTTTGCCTGTACCACCCTTCTTAGAGGTGACAGTAATAACCCTGCCAATGTACGGGGAGCCGTCAATATAGGTTGCGTCGGGGTCTACTTCATCTTGAATGGACGCTAATTCAGGGTCTGCGCGGCTTTCAAGAACGCCTCGGAAAGCTAGTACAGGGTCGCTTTCTTCGGGAGGCGCGCTCAAGAATAGTTCTAACGCATCGTAGAAGTTTTGGGCTACCGTGTGTGGAGGGAGCATAGCCCACTCCGCCTCTGGGTTGTTGGGGATAGGTTTGGTTGCTTGCACTTCATAGAGTCGAACATTGCCACCCATGTCTGCGTTTTTGATGCGCGCTAAAAGTTCGGTGCGGGTGTTCTCCACGGAGGCGTTAAGTTTCGCTGTGCGGCTTGCGTTGAGGATGATGACGGGGTTCTCTTCCATAAACGCAAGGATGCAGGTGAAAGCGGTATCTTTTTCCTGTGGGTTGTGGGGGTGGTTATCCCAAAGTTCTGCCAGGTAGTCTGAGTGTATGACTACTGCGTCCATTGCGTTTTGGATGCGGGGTGGCTTCGCTTGGAGCGCGTCCATAAGCGATGTGATGGTGGGGAAAACACCCAGCATATTGGTTTTGAGTGCCGGGTTTTCCGGGGTTCCGTCGTAGAGCCGACCTGTTGGGTTGGGCGGCATGATTCCCGCGCTATCGATGTTTGGGATGACGATTTTTAGGTAGTTCCTGAACCATGCGGCATCTTTCCGGCTTTCTACTGCTGGGGAGAGCAGAGGGCGCGCCGGGTTTTCAAGCATACTGTACTGGCGGGTGCCGCTAATATACACGATGTTTGGCGGGATAATACGCTGGTTCTGTCGCATTGGTTAAGGTTTCCTTGGGTGGTTCGTCTACTGTTTAGGCTGGTTGTTGTTCTTTGTGTCGTAGGGGTTGGAGCTGAAAGCTTCAATGAGTTCTTGGAGCCAGACCTGTATCCTAACTTGTCCGGTTCGTTTTCGGATGTCATGCATGATACAGTTTCCTTGTTCTAGGACACTTATAGCGTTGGCGACTTGTTCGGCGGTTTCTCCTTCTAATCCCATTGCTGTTGCGCCGAGGTATCCGTCTTTTTTGGAGTTTCCAAACGCGAAGTGTGTGCTTGCGAAGGATGTGTCGAGTTCCGCTGTTCCGGCGAACACGTCGGCGTAGCTCTGTGTTCCGAGGACTACGGCTAGGTTGAGTGAGCGCCCTAGTCGTACTGTGGATTTGACGAGTTCTAGACCGGATGGGTTTGCCAGGATTGACCATGCCTCATCAATAGCTAGGACTTTTCGGATGTTTTTGGGCATGCGGAACATGCTTTGCCGCACGAGGAGCGTAATCATGGTGAGGATTGCTTGCCCTACGGCTTTGCTGGGGTTTTTAAGCTCTTCGATGGTTTGGGGTAGCTCGGGTAGGTTGGAGAGGTCGATGACTGTTACGCCGGGCTTAAAGTCGAAGTAGTTATTGCGGTCACCGTCGGGTTGTGCGCTAAGGAGCACTCCGGAGCCGCGTAGCTTGTTGTTGAGTGCGAGCGCGAACGCTGTGAGGTCGTTATTATCGGTTTGGCGGGCGACGTTTTGGAGGCGGCGGATGAAAACAGGCATACTTTTTTCATCCCTGTATCCGCGGATTACGTCGTTGATAGCGGAGTCTACGAACGCGCTAATAGTGTGATTTTTGAGAGAGCCTGGGAGCAGAGCGTGGCATACGGCGTGTACAGCGTTCACAATGTCTGCGTGTGCTTCTTCTTCGTTCTCACTGTTGTCGAAGACGACGAACGGGTCGAGAATACCCCTGTTGGCGGGGTCTTTCGGGTCGACACGGATAGTTTTTGTTTCTACACCGAATACGTCCCTGATTTCTCGGATTTGGAGCAGGTCACCTTTCCAGTCGATACCTACTACGGCGGCTCCTTGCAGGGCGGCTTGTGAAAGAATCCACAGCATACTAAAGGTTTTACCGCTACCGGGTTTGCCTGTGAAGAGTGTTAGGGGTGGTTCGTTGTTGCGGTTTGCGTTATGCAGGTCGAACAGCGCAATGTTGGAGCCGCGCACGTTCGTTCCGATAAGTGTGGGCATCCCGTATCGGTATTCGCTAACCATTATTTGCCTTCCGTGGTGTTGCTTTTCTTACGCTTTTTTAAGTGCGCGGGTGGTTTTCTTGAGCTGGGTTTGTTCTTGTTCTTGTGCTTCTTCGGCGCGGCGTGAGATTTGAATCATGGCATCGATGCGGTAAATACGTTTCTGGTTGGGGTTGTATTCGTACCCGTCGAGGTAGCCGCGTGCTTGACGTTTCCATTTGTACCGGGCGATGATGTGCTGGTGTAGGTTTAGACCGTCGAAGACTTCTTTAGGGGTACCGAAGTATTTAGCGATAAGCCAGGCGGTGATAATCCCGAACAGGAAGCCTGGGAGGGCGCATATAAGCATGTTGAAGGGGGTAAGGAGCGCCCCTAATGCGGCGTAGAGGAACCAGAGGGGGAAGAGTAGAATCATGGCGTATAGCGCCGGTGTTTTGGGTATGGGCTTCCAGAATGAGAAGCCTAGAAATTCGTAGAAGTGTGGTTCGCGCCGGAACACTTCTGTGGCGTTATGGATGACTATTTTGGACGACAAAACGGGAGCCCCTCCTGCAAGCTAATAGGTTGGTTTCTGTTTCCCTTAATGTATAGCTGAGGAGGGGCTGTTCACTTGTTGTTACCAGTTCAGTTCGTCTGGCTCTTGTGTTGGTGCGTCGCTTGTCTGGGGTGCTAGTTCTAGTTTGTATTCGACGTCGTTATGTTCGTCGTTGTCTTCTGGGGGTATGAGCTTTGCTACTGCCCGTTTTTCTTTTTGTGCTTTTTTCTTCCGCTCTTCTCTGCGTAAGATTTTGAAGTATTCTTTGACTCCGTTGTTTGGGTCGAAGTCGCCGTCTTCGGGTTTCTGGGTGACGGGTAGGTGTTCGTCTACTTCCCAGTCTTTAGCGATTTTATCCAGCTCGGGGCGGCTTGTGGGGGCTGTGTAGTAGTCGTCTGGGTCTGCCTCTGTGATGATGATGTGGAACCGCCTTCTTTTGACGATTTCTTCTTTGGGGCTTTTCCAGATTCCACCGTAAGCGCAGGAGTATTCTAGCAGGTGCGCCGCGTCGTCGTCGTCCCACCAGCGCCCCGTAAAACCGTCAATGATAGGTTTTAGCGTGGGTGCGTAGTTGTTCGGGTCTAGACGCATTGAAGCTGTTGTGTTTAGAACCTCAAAATACACTGTGTAGTACCTGAACGGGCGGAAAAACGGGTTACGTTCCAGGTACCGTTCGGCGTGTTGGGAGGCGATACCACGTAAAGCTTTACTGATGACAGCTTGCACAGGGCGGATATGCCTCTGGTTTGCGGTTAGGACTAGAGGGATTGGTATATCCAGTACTAGTTCTATTGTTTGTTTGGGTGTATCTGGCATGCGGTACCGTACCTAACGGGTAGAGGATGGTTTAAAACGGTGATTCATCGTCAATGTCTAGCGGGTCTACGGGGGTGGGGATGCTCGGAAGCATACCGATAGTGTTGTTGAAATTATTCACGATTTCATTCAGCGTCATAATGGAGTCGTTACAGATACGCTGTACCCAAGCATCAATAGCGGTGCCGTCTTCATCTGTGATGTACGGTTCGATAATTTCGTAGGTGAGCGGGTGAAAAAGCTCCTGCTGTTGCCTGCAAACCGCCTGAGTCCTTAGAGAAGACCCGGCGTTCTTTAAGCCGCGTCGCTTGCCTTCCGTAAGCTCAGGGTATGCAGGGTTCAGGATGTGCGTGTATAGGTTCTGCACGTGGATTAGCATCTCAAGGAAACGGTAGACGGTGTACTGGTGTGCTACACGCGGGAAAGCGGTGCTTTCCTTCATCTCCTCCGGGAGAATATCGTAGATTTTCTTTTGGAGGTCGAGGTGCGTGTAAAGGGTAGAGGAGATGTGTCCTGCGGAGGCGTTGAAGGAGCCGTCTTTGTTACGGAAGCAGTAGACGGGGGCTTCGTACTCATCAAATGAGAAATTTCCCATAGTGTTATCCTTTTCCTTGAGACGATTAGTGCCTCCCTATCGTATCATGTTATGTACGGAAAAACTCAAGGCTCCTCAACCAGGCGATACCGTTATTTAGTGCGTCTTGTCCCATAGGTGTGCCGAAGAAGATAATGGCAAGGATAAGGATTACTAGCGCGGCGACTAGTAGGTTCTTTACAGTTTCCAATGGTTACCGTTCCTTCTGGTAGGTAGTGCCCTCTGTTTTTGCTTTGGACACGGTTTTTACGATGTTCGGGTTGGTTTCCATCTGGAGCCACCACTTCATCTCTTCGTCGTCTTTTTCCTCCCAGTATTTCGCGTCGCGCTTCGCTTCTTCTTCCTGCTCAGCGCGTACTTTCTCGGCGGCTTCTTCTAGCTCTTCGCGTGTCATGGCTACCTGCATGTTGCCGAGGTAGATGGATGCGGCGGCTTCTAGAGCACCTGCGGATGTCAGGTCGGTTGCGATGGTTACGTTACTGTATCCGGTGCTTTTGACGCTGGGTTTTGAAATGGGTGGGCTGATAATTCCGGTTCGCCTGTTGTAGATAAGTGGCGTGCCGGTCTTAATCATTTCCTTAATGTATTCGACGGCTTTAGGGGTTACAGCTTGTTTCTTGGAGAAGCGGCGGAGGGCATTAAAACGCTCTACTCGTTTCAAGCTAGAGAAGAGAACCTTATCCGGGTCTTCTAACTCTTTCTCGATGTCTGTAGGGTCTACAGCGTCCCTATAATAGGCACGTTTAGGGGCTTTATAGTTTCCATCTTTCTTATTTGCTGGTCGCGCCATGAGGTGCCTCCTCTAAGGTTGTTTCATCAAACTTCACGAGCTTGTCCGGCGTGACGCTGAGGATGCGTGATAGGACGGGGTTTAGCTCAATGTCGTTCTCTATGGTCTGGTTATACTGGGTGACGGCTTCGCAGAGCTCTTCAAAGAGCGGCTGGATTTCTTCTTCATACCAGCGGCGGTACAGAGGGGTTGCTGTCTCGGAGAGGGTGTTGTGGGCTACGCGGATGTGCTTAACAGTGATGATAGCCATGCCTGTATCGCCATCGTTCTTGCGGATGTCAGCGTTCTTTGTGAAGTGGTCTAGGTTATCCCACTCTACCTTAGCTGTCTCATCAATAGGGTCGGTGGGGTTGGCGGCGTTAAACACAGCGTATTTCTCATAGATACGGCGCAGAATGTATGCAATGTTCTGGCGTTCTACTGTGATTTTTCGCTCAGCGATGCTGTACGATTCGGTAGCTTTGAGAACGACTCGAAGGGTGATTGCTAGAGCAACGACTGCAATGATGAGGAGGGTAAAAGAGTAAATGTTCATTAGTATTTCTCCTAGTGTTGAAGAAGTGTTATAAGTGAAATAATGATGACTGCTACACTCCCCCAGATTACGCCACTGTTAAGCGCGTCGCTCTTAGCTTCAAAGGTTGCGAAGCGGTACGTGTACCAAAGCTTCCCTTTGCGGGGGATGATGGGGGCGAAAAGCGGCACCCCAGCTTTAGTGAAAGCGTCACCGATAATGTGGACAATAGCGCCTGCGGTGAGGCTGTATCCTAGCCAGGTGTAGCCGTTTGCGTCGGCGGTGCTGAAGAACAGTAGAGTTACAGCTACAGATACGATAAACGTAATCGTGGAACTTACACCCTTAGCGCCTTTCATTGCCTTTAGAGCGCCAAGATTCAGACCTGATACAGCAATATGCATGGCGGCTAAACAGGTAACGGCGGCAATGAGGGTACTCAGGTTCTTAATCCCTATAAAGCCTAGCGGAACAAGAACATTGTTCGTAATAGGGTTGTTGATGATTAGGTTCACGATTAAACCTAACGCTACTGCCCCGATAAGAGAGTGCCAGAATCCGCGGTGTACCGTGTCATGTGCTTTTGCACGTGATTTCGCGTCTTGCTTGGTGTGAATATTCTGAACCAACCTGGAACTTTCACGGAACAGGAACGTAATCGGTTCACCGAAAACACCCATAGCTGATTTAGCTGTAGAGGACGTGTTATCAAAGTCGGGGATGAGAGCGCCCGCAATAAAAGCTAAGCCCGCTAAAGCGTACTGCCCTATAGTGGGGTTCCCAGGGATGAAGAGGGCGGAGAATGTAGACCCGAAAGCAAGTACAGCTATGAAAGCGGCTAGACCGCTGGCGGCGTGTGCTGTTCCCATTAGCGCGTCGTCTGTCTCGCCGTGCGTATGAGTTAGGGCGTGTGTCCAGCATACGTGGTGTTCTTGGGTTGGTTCTGCTTTGTCCATAGGTGTGGTCTTTCGACGTTGGGTTGGTCTTTTAAAAAATATAGCGGTCTGCGGGTTTTTGTTCCGCAGACCGCTATATTGCTAGTCTTCTTGGTTGGGTTTTTCGTCTGGGGTTTTCTCTGGTTTTTCCCCTAGTAGACGGTCGATAAGTTTGGTTCGGTTTTCCGCTTTTTCTCGCGCCTTATCTTTGCGCTCTTGGACGTTTTGCTTGAACTCTTCTACCGCTTTATCGTAGTTTTTGGTTCGTTCGTCCCGAATACCGAAGGTTTTCGCATCAATTTCTTCCTCAGTCTTGAGGAGGAACGTGGCTACTAGTGCTACGAGGATGATGGAGCTGTACCCTACGAGTGACCATAGGAGCGTGTCCCCGTTACCAAAGGTGATGGTTCGCCCCATGATTGCTACACAGAGCGCGGCAACAAGCCATATTCGGGCTTTGAAGCTTGCCCAGGGTTGCTGTTTCAGGGGTACCCAGCGTCCGCCTGTTACTTTTGTGAGCCATTGCCCGAAAGCGTACACGAACATGTAGGCGAGGGAGAAACCAGCATAGATAGCCGCACCACCGAAGAGAATCCATTTAACGACGTTAATGAATATGGTGTGCGGCAGGTAGATGTCGATGAGGGTACTGGCGGTGAGCGTTACCGCAAAGACTGCTACCCAGGCGGCTATCTTTTTCTTGTCCCTGGTATTCCAGGTTTTCATGACGGTTTGGATATGTGACCGTCCGCGCGTGTCGATAATTGAGTTGATGTACCCAAATATGGAGTCGGCGTGTTGGGTGGCTTTTTCTTTGATTGTAGCCATGAAACCTTAGCTTTCGTTGTTGGTGAGTAGTTTCTTTGCGTCTTCCAGGGCGTGCTGTGTGTGCTCTGGGTTGGAGAGGATTCGTTCTGATGCTTCAATAGCGCTTTGGATGATGTGCCGGTGTTTACCTAAGCGCAGGAACCTGTTCTTAACTACGCCGTGCTGTTCGCTGGTGAGGATGTCTCCTTCGCCGCGTGTGTCTGTGTCTGCCTCTGCGATTGCGAAGCCGTCGTCGTAGTTTACGAGCGCTTCCATGCGTGCCTGTGCGCTCTTTGTTTCTGCGGGGCTGACCAGCCAGCATTTAGCGTGCAAGTCGCTACGTCCGACACGTCCTCGGAGCTGATGCAGGCTAGACGCGCCTAAACGTTCGGCACCCATGATGATGATGCGTGTGGCGTTAGGAATATCTACACCCACTTCCACGATGGTGGATGCGATGAGGATGTCCGTTTCGCCGTCTCGGAAGGCGCGCATAGTTTCGGTTTGCTCCCTGGCTTTCATTTTGCTGTGCAGGGTATCGAGGCGTGCTTTGGGGAACAGCTTAGCTACAGAGCTTTTGAGAGCTTTGACGCTTGGTGCGTCTTGCTGTTCACGCTCTTCGACTAGCGGCGCGATGATGAAGATTTGGTGCCCCGCCTTGATTTCATGCTGAATGTCTTTCCACATGTGGTGTGTTTTTTGGCGGAGTACAACGTCATGTTTTCCTTCGACCCATTCTGTCTCGACAGGTTTACGACCTGCGGGCTTCTCAGACATTTTAATGAAGGTAACCTCACCGTATGCGATTTGGGCGATAGTGCGGGGAATAGGTGTGGCTGTAGCGACCAGGAAGTCGGGGGCTTTCTGGTCTTCTCGGATGCGCAGGAGGCGCTGACGTTGCTCAACACCGAACTTCTGCTGTTCATCGAAGCATACGAGCCCTAAGTCGTGGAACTTTGGGGTGTCGAGCAGGGTGTGTGTTCCGATAATGAGTTGCGCTTCGCCTGTTTCGATGCTTTTCAGTACGGCTTCCTTAGCGGCTTTATTCAGGGAGCCGGATAGGAAGACAGGTTCAATGTCTTTAACAGACTCCAGGGCTACTGAGGCGGCTTTAAAAATCTGTTGCGCAAGAATATCTGTAGGCGCAACAATGACAGCCTGCCTGCCGGAGTCTACTGCTTGGAGGGCGGCTAGAATCTGGATGATAGTTTTACCAGCACCCACGTCTGCTGAGAGGAGCGCGTCCATAGGTGCTTTGGAGCTCATAAGCTCCTGAATGGTTTTGAGTGCTTCTTGCTGGTCGCCGGTGAGTGTGTACGGTAAAGCTTTCAGAATCTGGTTTACATACCCAGATTCGGCGCCTTTGTTCTCTACACCTTTAGTGAGCTTATTCTCTTCCGCAGTCTTTTTGAGTAGTACCTGTGAGAGGACGAGCTCATACCATGCGAGAGAATCGGTAGCGGCTTTAATATCCCCTTCTACTTCGGGGAAGTGAAGTTTAATGAGGGCTTCGCTAAGGGGCAGGATGCCGTCTGGGAGCGTGTCTTCTGCCCAGTAGTCGTTCTGGGTGATTCCCGTGTTTCCGTCAGTTGTGAGGCGTGTCAAAGACTCTCGCACCAGACTTGATACGAGAGTGGTCATGATTCCGCGCGACGGGGACTGGCTATAGATGGGGACATAGGGGTTATCGGCGCTGGATACGTCTAGCGTATCCATAAAATCGCCTGACAAACCGATACCGCCGTAGAAGGATACTTTGCCGCCGACGATGACTTCGGTACCTACAGGGAATTTCTTTTCACGCCACGCCGTGTTACCCCAGAACTGAACCTTGATGGTTCGCTCTGCGGTTTTGACGGAGCAGTATGCGCCCTTTCCACTTTGCATGCGGAACCAGCTTTGTACCTTACCTACAATATGTGCGGTGTCGCCTGCGTCAAGCCCACGCAAAGAAGTTACAGGGTTGCTTAGGTCAAGATACCTGCGGGGCATATTGTAGAGCACATCGAACAAGGAACCGTAACCGTAACCTGTGAGGCTTTCGGCTAGGGTTTTACCTTTTTCACGCTTGCTGTTTTGGGGTCGAGAGTCGTGCTGTGCAAAATGAAGGGTGTTGATGGGCACGTCTTTGAGGTCAAAGATATTGCCTGTGAATGGTGCGCCTATTTCTTCGGTGAGGAATGTTGCGATGGAACGGTCGATAGCGATTCCACGAGCGCCAGGCTGGTTGCTTTGAATGAACTTGAAAAGCTTACTCATGGATACAACCCAGGTTGTTCCGTCACGTAGCTTCCAGCCTCCGAGGTGCCGGATGTATTTAAACATTTCCTGGTTCACGCCGTAGGGGTCTAGCGGCTTGATGGTAAAGCACCCGGCGGGGCTTTTCTCAATCCTTGTTTTAGGGTCTACGGTGGGCATGAAGTACGCTACAGCTTTCCACGGAATAATTGCATAAAGCTGTTTAGTGTCACCTGTTAGGCGCAGAGATTTGCCGCAGAAAGCAAGTAGCTCAGCCAGCGTGTGCATTGTTGGCAGGTGGGTAGCGTCAGCAGTGACTGTAACCGTCCTGTTGCCGTCCTGCTTGGTGAAGGTCATTGTTTCAGGCGTGTAGGCGCGCTTATAGAAGGCGCGGAGAAAATCAGCACCCGCACCGCTATTTGCCATAGATGCGGTGAAGCTCAGCTCATTATTGGTGGCTTGCACGTACACGTCATACGATGTCAAGGTGCCCGATTTGATGTTAGGTTCTGCTGTGTTTTCAACCATTCGCCCGCCTTTGCCTTTCTTTGGTTACAGTGACATTCAATTATACCAAAAATGTGGGGTAACCGACTATCCTGGTTACCCCACATTTTATGGGTTTCCGCTGTTGTTAGCGGGTTTTGGTTATTCGATGATTGCCCTGATGGTGTGTGCGGCTCCGAAAACGTTGGGCGGGGTTGTTGCCAGGGTTACGGCTAGGGTTTCTAGCACGTCGTCTCGGTTGTCTTCTGTCACGGTTTCTGGTTCGTTGTCGTGCAGAATTGTGTTTAGGGTCTGGAGTTCAGCTGTGGTGTGCTTGCTGAGTAGAATTACGTATTTTGCGACGGCACGGTTTGGGTTACTTGTGTCCACTGTTGCCAGCTCTGAGACGGCTTTCAGTAGGGCGGCAGTATGGTCAGCGTTTTCTACGATGCTTAGGATGGTTTGCGCGGGGGTGCTGTCGGTGTGGTTGCCTAGGAGTGCGTTAAGCGCCTCCTTGTCCTCGGGTGTGAGGTTTCGGATAGCTTCGTACAGGTCGATGATGACCTGAATTTCGTCTGCCCCACTGAGGGGCTCCTCTACCCCGCTCGTTTCTTGCGTCTCTACGGGTGCTTCAACGTGCGGTTCTTCCGTCTCGTCGCTTGCGTTAGCCGCTGGGATTTCTACCACTTCCGGCTCCTCCGCTTCTTCTGGCTCGCTGGGTGTTTCAGCTCCGGCTTCCTCGGCTGGGGTTTCAACGGGTGTTGGTTCTTCCGTTTCTTCCACCTCGGGCGCAAAGTCTTCGTATTCTTCTTCGTAGTCCGCGTCGTCGTACCCGTAGCTGTAAGCGTCAGATGTTGGGGCTGGCTGTTCGAGGTTAGCTTGTAGAGCTTTCAAGCTGTCTTCGTCTACAGCGGGCTCCGTGGTTTCTGGTTCGGGTATAGCAGTTACAGGCGGCTCGGGGGTTACAGGGGTGGTTGTTTCCATAACAGGGGCGGGTGCCGCTTCCGGTGTTTCGGGTTTACTCTCAGATTCGGCGTAGGAGCCCATGTTGTTAAAGAGAGCCCCGTAGCGGGAACCGGGCTGTTTCTTTTCGCCGCCTAATGTCATTCGTGGCATATTACACGTTTCTTTCGGTTGGGAGCTTAGTGGCTCATGGTGTTACGTAGGATACTATTTCCATAGCGCTCTTCTAGAGCTACACGGATGTCGTGAACTTTTTGCTCTAGTTCGGATAGCTCTGTGTGTGTCTTGGATACTCGTTCCTGCGGGATGACTTCTAGTGCTTCCTCGACGGGCGGCATAGATTCGCTCTTACCGATGACGGTGTAGAGGTTGCGGAGCGTTACGGCTTTACGGTTTACCTCGGAGGTGGGTTCTTCTTCCTCTTCGTCGTCGAAGGTGTACTCGTATGTGTCGGTTCCCTCTGCGCCTTCGATGGCGTATTCTTCGGGCGCGGGTGCGTACTGCTCTTCGGCTTGGCGGATGATTTCGGTTGCCGCGTCTTCGTAACGCTGTTGTTGCTCTTCGAGTTTCTGCTGTTTTTCAGCTTCTTTCTGTGCCTGTAGCGCTTCTTTGTCGGCTTTCACCTGTTCGCGTGTTTCCGCGACGATTTCCTGGATAATCTCTTCGGCTTCTTCGGCTGTCTTGCCTTCTGTGCGCTCTTTAACGAGGGTTGCTACCTGTTCAAGTACTTTCTTTAGGTCGCGTGCTTGCGCCTGCGTCAGGTGGACGTTTGCGCCCTCTGGTGCGGCTTCGCTGATGCGTTCAATCACAGCGCCCTGTGTGACGAGGGAGTTAGCTGTTGATAGGGAGATGGGGAAGCTTTCGGAAATGTATTCTTTCCATGTTTTGAAGCCGCGTTGCTGGTAAATCTTGGTGGTGTTCGCGAAGTACAGCAGTGACCATAGGGTTTCTGAGGTGGCGCTGATAGCTCGGGTGAGCTTGTCGCAGTCTTCGGGTGTGAGGTTATCGCTTTTGCGGAGAATCTCAGCGGCGTTATCACCTTCTCCGTTGCTGATTACTTCTACATCTTCAATATATTCAGTCATACAGGTGGTGTCCTTAAAGTGGGGGTTTAAGAAACCTATAGCGGACGGTTGTTATATGAAAAAGTAAACGAGGGGTATTAGGGCAAAAGGTGTAATTACAAAAGGTATGAGGGGTACCCGGATGGCTTTTTTAGAGGATTTGTAGATAGCGGTGATGATAGCGCACACGATGACGAAGCCGATAGCCGCCATGTTTGCGACGAAAGTTTCAGGGTGAGCTGTTGTGATAGGGGTAGCGCACGATAAAGCGACGCATAGGGCTGTAGCGTCTCCTGACCACCAACGTCGGGTGATTGCGGTGACTACCAGGGTGGCTATGGAGGCGGTTACTACTGTTGTTTGTTGAAAGATACACGCCGTAATAATGAATAGTCCCCAGGCGTACATCATGTGTGTTTCACTAGCTTTTCGGAAAGCAATATCTGTTTGTGATGTTTGCGTGAGCATGTAGATTGTTAGGACTAGCCCTGTTAGAGCTGTGGGGTTGTTGCTGTACCAGGGGTGCAGTGTGAAGGCGGCGGATACGATTAGGGTGATGGTGGCGGATATCAGGTGTGTTTGCGCCCATGTGCGTCGGGCACGCCGTTTAGGTTTCACCCATTCGGGTGGCTGACCTAAAATTCCGATAAGGAAAAGGCACCCAGGCGTGATAGCGGGAAGATATTTAATCAGTTCTTCTATCATGTCCGGGTGCCTTATTCGCTCTTACAGGGGGGTTACTTGCTTTCTGGGGTTACGGAGACGCATTGGCTAACTACGAGAAGTTCTCCTGCGCCGTCAGGCGTGGTTTGGATAGCCAGATTCTCTGTTGAGGGGTTTACGGGTTGCGGCATAAACCCAATGTTTCCGACAGGGTTTGTTCGGGCTGTCACAAACTGGATGAGCGTCCTGTAGTCTCCTATAACCTCAAGTGGGGTAGAGGTTTCAGAGGTTGTTTTTGCGTCTAGCTCTGTAGTCCACGTGTCTAGGCGCAGGATAATGTCGCCTTCTTCTTGGAAGTTAAGTGTGGCTTCCGTAATGTCGTTTGTGGCGCTCGCGGATGCCATTGTCAGTAGCGCTTCCTTTAGGACGGCGAGGTTAAGCTCGTATGTCTGGGTGAGCTCCAGGTTAGTTAGTTTCGTGAAGAACTTGCGGAACGCTTGGATGGAGTTGGGGGGTACGGCGCGGATGCTGTAAAGAGCTACTGCGCCGGTTTCTGTGTCGCGGAAACCGAGAAGATTGTCGGCTAGTACGATTTCTACGAAGTCCCCACCGAAGTGGCGCACTTCAGGGAGGATAGAAACGCCCTGTGTGAGGTATTCTTTGAGCCTCATTACTTCCTCCGATTCTGCTACCATGCCCTGGAACGGGGCGCTGTAGATGAGTGCGACCGCGTTTGCTGGCACGGTGGAGGAGGTGAGGATTTCAAGCTGGCTAGTTTCACTGTTGAGCTTGAACACAACGAACAGCCCGTCGATGTCTTCGCGGTGCTTGATGGAGCGTGCCACACGGATACCGTTGTTGATGTTCTGTGTGGGTACAGAACCGACAGTTACCATCTTCGGTTTAGGCGTTCGCGATAGTGTGGATACGTCGAGAGGGGATGAGTTGTGTTTACCGGCAGTCAGTCGGACGCTTTCAATCTTCGTGCCACCCGTGTCCGATACGGTGAGCGTAGCTGTGATTGTACACTCATCTTCTTGCGCTAGGGATGCGCATTTGAGGGCGTATTTGAGCTGGTCTGGGAACGGCAGGTGTGCAGAGACTTTGCGTTCGCCTGTGATGGTTGCGTTATGGATGGGGTGTTCGTGGTAGCCGGGGGTTTGCTCGTCCATTGAGCTGGTGTGTCGTATCTCAGCGGTTCCGGTTGTCGGGTCGATACTGAGCGTGATTTCTTTAGCTTTCACGTCGGATACCCAGCGGAAAGCGGCGGATACGTCAGCGATGCTTGCTGTTAGAGATGTTTTGTAGCGTTTCAAGGGGTGAAGCTCCTTAGTTTACATTCCGTCTAGGACGGAGAGGGCGTTCTTTTTGGTGGCGCGTTTCCGCTTGGGTTCGATAATGTTGCCTTCAAATAAAGTGCATAGCATGGGTTGAACTTCTACGGGTAGGCGGGTTACCCACAGTTTGAATGGGCGGGGCGAGACAACAATAACGGCTGTCCTGTTCTCTGCCCAGTGCCGGAAAAGCATTGAGAGCGTTGCCTGCTCTGTGGGTGTGTACGTGTCTGCGTCGGAGGACGTGTAGAGAACCACTTTAGGGGTGGCTTCTAGGATAGACACGTTCTTTTGGTTTTCAATGAAACCTGAGCGGTTTTTTGTGAGTAGTTCGCTTTCGTCAATTTTTAGAAACTCAGCCGAGCCTACCTGCCCACGGAACACGTAACGCATGACAGCTCCCCAAGCGTGCAGGTTTGAGTCTACCGTAATATCAGGCTCGTGGATAAATAGCGGCTGAGGCTCCTGCGGGTTTCGGTCTAGGATTTCTAGCACGCGCTGTGCATTATTTGCTACTCCCTTGTTGGTGCTTCGTGCGAGCTTCGGTAGGGAGGCTTTGCCAATGTAGAGCTTCGGGACGACCTGAGTTTTGAACTTCTCGAGGTTCTTTTCAATTGCCTCGGTGGTGTTCCGTTGGATGCGTTGCTTACCTACAGGCACCATTTCTTCTACGGTCGCTTCTAATGCTTCGTAGTTGATTTCGTTGTGCTTGTAGACGGGTACGGGGCTTATGTTGGTTTTAACGCCGTTTGCCGCCAGTGAGTCTGTGAGAGCTTGGAGGCTGGGGCGTTTAGGGGTTTTCTTGCGAGGTGGCATACGTCTTTACCTTTCCTGATGGGCGGCAATGTAGTCGGCGTACTTTTTGGCGAAGATTCCCTCGGTGAGAATCATGCCAGATGTGTAGATACTTTCTAGGATAGCGGCTAACTCGGTGGCTGTCAGCTTCCGCTCTGTGAAAACGTATTTTTCTGCGAGCAAGTTTACGGTTTTGAAGATTCGCCCGTAACCATATCGTTTGAAGTATCCTCGGTGCTTCGTTTGCGGGCAGACATGGTTTTGATAGGTGCTACTGAAAATTTTTACCTTGCTCTTGATGGGCAGGTTATCGAGGTTCATTAGCCCTTCAAGGGGCTGGTAGTCCAGTCCGGGTACGAGCATCTTTTCTCCTAGTAGGTTTCGTAAATGTCAGCTGTTGATTGAGTGATGGGTTCTCCCCTGTCGACTTGACGTTGCAATGTGAGTGCTTCGTTCATATCCTCAGCGAAGAAGCAAATATTGAGGGCGGTATCAATGGGGATTGTTACGTCCGCTTGACCTGAACGGTTTTTCAAGATGATAGCGTCGGTAACTTCCACAAATTCGCTACGTTCACGGTGGAGGGCAATAACGTGGTTTGCCGCCTGCAAAATAGCGTCGGTACCACGGATACTGGACGCGGTGGGAGGTTGCTCCTTTTCATTGGTTGTTGGGCGCGCCAGCTGACAGGTTGCCACAACAGGAACGCCGAGCTCCATAGCCATGAATTTCAATTGATAAATGACATAGGCGAGGTTGTCCTGTGTGGTTCCCCGGTCTTTGTCAGGCTTCACGATTTGGGCGTAGTCTACGACGATTACGTCTAACCCGTCTGCTGATTCTGCTACTTCTTTCGCTTTCTGTCGGACTTCCATCACGTTAATATTGCCTTTTTCAACAACACGGAATTTCCAGTGCGCGATGCGTGGTTTAGCCGCGTCGAATACTTCCTGCATTTCAGGGGTTAAACCTTCTCCGTTGTGGAAGTCGGGGCGGGGGATTCCGTAACGGCAAGAGAGGATGTTTTTCATAATCTCTTTGGAGCCCATCTCGATGGAGAAGAACTGCACGCTAAGCCCCGCTTCACATAAGGGGGCGATAATGTTGCAACAGAACGTGGTTTTACCGATAGCGGGGCGTGCCGCAACGATGGTTAGGTTGCCGGGCTGTAAGCCGCCAATGTATTGGCTTAGGCGAGGGAAATTGCGGAGCGGAATACCTAATGTTTTTTGCCCGTTACGGATGTCCTCGAGCTCTTTGTCGAGGTCTTCCATGATTTCGGCGGCGGTGTGCGTGTACTCGTCTATGTCAGAGGTGTATGCGACCCGCAGATTTTGGAGCTCCTGGATAGCGTTATCCGTGAAGTTGTCCAGCTCATTAAGAGGTAACCGTTCAGACTCGGCGTAGAACTTTTGGGTCAGCTCTTGCATGGCGGCTTGGTAGGAAGCAGAGTTGAGCATCTCGTGAATAATGGAGATGTTATTGTGCTCAACGATTGCTTCTTCACCCATTTCTACAAGCTCATTGATGCGCTGTGTACCGCCAGCGATTTTAAATCCGGCGGGGTTATTTGCCTGTAACCATAGGGCAACATCGTTACCTGTTGGTGGCGCACCGCCTCCATCTACGATGCTTTTGATTGCGTCATAAACAGGGATAAGGGTTGGCTCTTTGATGGATTTTGGGTTTACCTTTTGGAGTAGTGTTTGCGCGTGATTCTCGGGGTCGGCAAGGGTTACACCGATGACCCAGTGCTGTAAATCTGAGTATTGCTGGGCGATGTCTGCGCGCATCTTTCTCCTAATCAGGGGTGCATGTTTCTTTAGCAAAGTTAAGTCTAGCATACGTACTGGCGGCGTTCGTATGCTAGACCTTTTACTGTGGTGGGGGTTAGATTTTTCTTAGGTTGCCGGTTCTGAGTTGGGCTCGTTCGGCTTTGTGTCGCCCGCTGGCGGGTCTTTGGGTTTGAGATGGGCGGGTTGCTTACTGGGGATTTCGATGCCGTCTAGACCGCCTTCACGGACGGATTTCTCGTAGAGCTTTTGGGCGGTTGTAATGTGCCCGATTTCGATACCGGCGTAGTTGTACCTGCCTGGGTTGAGGAACCAGTGGCGTGGCAGTGTCTTACCCGTGTATAGCGGTGCGTATTTGCGTGGGTTGTACATCAGTAGTAGTTGCTGGGCGGCGAGGCGCGTATCAAAGCGGGGTGTTAGCTCTGTTACAGATGTATCTAGGGGGTCTTCGGTAGCGTCTAGTGTTTCTGGGAAGAAGATTGCGGCGAAGTCTTGGTACTTGATTGTGTCTTCTACGACGGCTCCGATAGCTTCGAGGGTGCGTAGGATTGTCATGCGTAGCGCAATGATGCCTGGGTGGTCGTTAGAGCCGTCCCATGCGAGTTTAGCCCAAGTGTGCGGGGCTATTTCCATAAACAACTCGTGGGCTGTTGTGGGGGGTGGTACAGGCTTGCTTTTGTCTGCTAGGTATTCGAGTGCTTTAATAGATTTTTTGGATAGCTGTTTTAGGGCGCGGCGGGCGTGTAGGCGGCGCTGATGGAACGTGTGAGCGTCGAGCTCTGTGGTGTATTTGATGAGGTGGGAGTCACCGAATAAGCCGAGGGAGCCGTCTTCTAGTTTGAAGAGGAACTGCCTGCCGGGTTTGTGGATTGGGAATAGGTGTAGGACGGGTTGTAGGTAGCCGTCGCCGTCGAGAATCCAGTCTCCGTTTTCCAGGTCACCAATAGTAACAACTTCGGTTTCCTGAATGATTTTGAGGTTCTCGTTCAGTTTCAGGAGTTCTTCCCACTCGATAGTGGGGTATTCCTTTTTAGGGGCTGGCTGGAATGTTTCGGGAATGGGGGTGCTCATGTGTTCGGTTAGTCTTCCGTGTAGGTTAGGGATGTGAGGAAGTCATCCCAGATGGTGCGGTTATGGTTTTTCGCTTCTTCTTGGTATAGGCTCTTGAGTGAAGCGCCGTGGTGTTTCAGTGTGTAGATGGAGGCAAGTACAAAGGTGCCTTTTCGTGTGCTCCACACTGGTTCGTACCCTAGCGGGTATTTGCTAGGTGGTGTATCTAGGATAGATACTGGTTTGCCTGTTGTTTCTTCTACGAGGCTGTTAATCGTGGTGTGAATGTATTCTTTGTTTTTCTCTCCTATGAAGATTGCTCGGGTCAGCATTTTCACGAAAGTGTCTGCGTGTTCCGCTTCTCCTTCTACAATGAAGATAACGGGTAGGTTCATTGTACCGGCGTTTTCCAGCAGGTATGCCAAAGCTTCCTTGTGGGTGGTTGCTAGTTCTTCCGCTTGCTTAGCGTCAAGCCAGATAACAAACAAGTCGTACACACGCTTAGGCGGTGCCGGGTAGCCTGCTTTTGTACACTTCTCTTGCATCAGCTGTATCACTTTGCACAGGTGTTCTATAACTTTTGCTTGCTGACCTGGCAGGTGTGCAAAGTAGCAGTTAGATACTACTTTTTGGCGTAAGTTATGGTTGCTGAAATTGCCGTGCGGGGTGCAGTCTACTATGCGTGCGGGGGCTTGCCAAACAGGGATTCCGTGTCGGGCTTGCTCATCACACACAATGTTCTCCACAATTTCATGGAGGAACTTATCTTCACCTTCGATAAAGATACCGTAATGCTTATCGATACCGGGGATAAAGACGCTCTTATATCCCCAAGAGGAATACGCCATATCTATACTGAACGCTACCGGGGAGGTCTTCTCTGTCATTATTCGAGAATCAATATCTAGAGGGTGACCTGGGATGTGCGTATTCTTCTTGGGTGGTTTTGGTTTCTTTCGGGTGGCTACCTGTAGTTCCCGTCCGGCGCTTTTTACCTTTTCGCCGGAGCGTAAACTCTTTTTAGGCGCGCCCCTTCGTCCACTCGGGTTGGGGGGCTTCCGGGTGCTCTGGGTCATAAGGGATGCCTTTCACAATGTGCTTAACACCGTTAATGATAACAAAGAACCTGGTGCGCTGAATCTTATCGGTCAGAGCCTGCGCTTTACCCGAGCCAGTCGGCCCCATAATGAGAACCATTGGCGTTGGCGGGGCTATCATGGTTAGCCCATGTTTAGAGGCGTAAGTCTCACCCTTACCGGAAACGTTCACGTAAATAACGGTGACCATTGTTTCGCTTCCCTCTTCAACGGGTAGCTGAGCACCACCGGAGTCTCCAAGCCCGATAGCGAACACGCCGCTTTCGATACCTGGCGCAAAAATATAGTAAGGGTTGAAGCTTGCGCGGGTAGGCATGGGGGGTTTAGCGCGGATGCTAAGCAAGCCTGATTTTTGGTCTACTGGGACTTTGCCGTCCGTGTCGTCAAGAACGTAGGTGCGTGTGTTTGTGAGCACGGCGTTGAGATATTGGAGGAGCGCCTGTTCTGAGCCGGGTGAGAAGCTGTCTTCTAGCTTGTAGGTGAGGATGGTGGGTTCCAGTCCGGTTTCTTTATCCCATTCGAGGACTGTCCAGGCGGCTTCTGCTTTTTCTTTGGGGATTTTTAGTTTGTCGGTTCCTCCGTTGGTGAGTTTTCGGCGGACGGCGGCTTTCTGTTCCAGAATCCATTTAGGGGAAAGATAGGAAGCGATAAGGTGGACAGTGAGGAACGTTAGCGCTATCAGCATCATTGTGCCGGGGAACGGCGTGAAGGGCGCTGAGAAGGCACAGATAGCCCCCAGAGCGTGTAACCCTAACGTTACCCAGCGTCGTTGCACGGTGGGGAGCTCGAAGGTTTCTGGGCGGTCTACAGGGTTTCCGTCTTCGTCTACAGGTTTAGGTAGAAACCGGAGGATAAGTTTAGGGATTTTGAATGCGACGTGTTGCGTGTCGCTGTTCGCGTACTTTAAGCGTTCTTTCCATACGGGGCGCTTCGGTTCATAAGGTTTCCATTCTGATTTTGCGAGGGACTTGTTCGCTAGGAGGGTCTTTTGCTCTTTGCGTTTATCCCAGCGTTTTAATCCGAATGAGATGCCGGGTTTTATGAGGAGATAGAGGATTAGCAGTATTGTTGGTAGCGTGTAATTTCCCATAATATTTGACATAGCAGGAAACCCCTAACCTGTTAGATAAGGTTAGGGGTTTCCTGCGTTATGGGTTTGCACGTGTTCTAACGGTTTAGAACGGGGGTGCTTCGTCGCCTGCGGGTGCGGTGTTCCAGTCACCTGTGTTGTACTGCGGCTGAGGCTGACCATACTGGGGTGCCTGCTGAGCGTACTGAGGCTGTGTCTGGTTCTGCCAGCCGTTATTACCCTGTGTCTGCTGGGGTGCGGGCTGGGCGTTGTTGTACTGCTGGTTGCTGGATTCCTGGCGGGTTACTGCAATTTCCTGGTAGCGGTCTAGTGCAATGGCGATGGTTGCGTTGCGAAGCTCATGGCTGGTTGCCTTAAAGTTTTCAGCCACGCCCTTTGGCGTGTATTTGGTCTGGTAAAGGTCACCGTGTACTAGTACACTGATGCCTTTCTGGTTGAGCTGACGTACAGCACGCTCTGCATTTTCACCAAAGAGCTTGATGTTGTAATAGTGAGTGTCACCGTAAGGCACGCGGTCGTTTGCCTGCTTGGAGTATGCGCGGGTGTTCACAGCTACCGAAAGGGAGGCGGAGATAACATTATCCGGGCGCTGGTCAAACTCGGCTGGCTTAGTAATCCTGCCGAGGATGGTGATGCTAGGTGAGTCGTAAAGAGCCAAAATGTTCTTTCCTTTGGTTGTAGTTGAATGGTCGGGCGTTATCTAGTGTACCCTATTTCGGGTCACTATTCTTCCTGTTGGTTTCCTCGTTTTGCGTTGGGGTCTAGCCTCCACCACGGTGAGTAGATGTCGATGGTGCGACTGATGTCTTCCAATGTTTCCTCGGGGGTTCGGTTAATCTTATAGCCGAGCTCCTTTTCCATGTAGTTGTGGATTGCAAGCGCCCAGTGGCGGCGCATCTTTTCGATGTCGTCATTATCGCGGGCGATGTTGAACGCTTCCACGTTGAAGTAGGGCTTGAACACTTCCGGGATTTCGTAAGATACGACCGTTTTCTGGTTGTCATCGAACGCGGTTCGGAAGTGGCGTGCCATACTGTCTGCCGCCGCTGAGGTGAGCGTGTCGTATGCGCGGTATGCGCTCGCCTCGTCCACGACGTTTGCGCGTTGCGTCTCAGGTTGTTGTAGCGCCAGCTTCATGTAGGTGTCTTCGGCGGGTTTTGCGCGCGGCTTAGCTTTCTTCTTGTCTTCCTGATGCTTAATGGGGACAAGCATGTCACTACGCGGCACTAGACCCTGAGCTTTACAGTTCTGGCAGTACATGCGTTCGTCGTACTGGTCAAACCACATAAAGATTTCGCCGTGCTTGTATGTGCGTCCGCAAGAAGAGCATGTCACATAGGTGGGCTCGTTAATGCTGTCGGTGTGACCTGTACTCTTGAGTAGTTTCTTGGGTACGAGGGTTGCCGATTTGCTGACGGTGCGTAGGGTGGTGCGTCCGAGTTTGCTCTTGTTGAGTGCGTCTCGTGCTTTGTCACCGCCTGCGTTCTTAGCGCCTGCTAGGAAGGAGTGTCCTGCCTGTTTTGCAGTTACACCACCGATAACGGTAGCTGTGCCGATACCTGTGAGGCGTTTCGCTGTGTTGGTGACGTTCGCGATAGCCTGTAGCGGCTTCGTAGCGAAGTCCCCTCCGTAGGTTTTTAGGAGCGCGAAGATGCGGTCTTTCATAACCCAGAGAGCTACAGAAAGCAGGGCTAGAACAAAGATTCCCTGCCACCAGCCTGCGCTTTCCATAATCTGGTATGAGAAGATTACGAAAACTACAGCCATAACTTCGAGCAGACCGAAGATTACCCTTGCAAGGAACAGCCACAAGCCGTTGATGCCGAACTTCTTAGCAATATTAATGCCCTTATCGGTTCCGCTCAGGAGGATGAGCAGGATAAAGGGTAGAGCCAGAATGTACAGCTGTAGTATGAGCGTCAGCACGATAGTGAACAACGCAAACAGTGTGGGTACTGTTAGCGCGATAATAGAGACAACGAACGCTGAGATACCCACGCCCGCTCGGGTACCACTAGATGCACCGACCCAGGTGTTCCAAGGCTGGAGCGGTTTAGCGTCCATGTCCTGTGTTCCGCGCGTAATCTCAACAGCGGAGCTGGAGTTAGTTGCGGCTGTAGCGGCGGCGTGCGGGGATAGACCGTCACCTGCCTTAGTGGGGTCGATGTGGCGTTCGTTAAGCCAGGGTTGCGGGTCTGTCACATTTTCTTGGTTTCCCCAGTCGGTTCCGGGGCGAACCTCAAAGTGCAGGTGGCACCCGTATGCGTGTCCGGTATCACCGCTGGAGCCGATTTGCTGACCGGCTTTAACTTCGTCCCCGACGGAGACTTTCAAGCTTCCGTCCTGTAGGTGCCAGTACATGGTGGCTACACCGTCGTGCTGGATGATAACACCGTTTGCGCCGTCTGTTGCTTTCTGAGCGAAGACCACTTTACCGTTACCTGCCGCGTAAATGGGGGCACCACATTGGGCACCGAAGTCGATACCTTTGTGCGTGTCACCAATTTCGGGGCGGTTACCGAAGGGGCTTGTCATGGCGGCTTCGGCGGGGCGCGCCCACTCACCATTAGATACGTTGCCGGTCACTTCGCGTGCCGGGGGTACTTTAATGTCTACGTCTTTTTCATCGTAGTTGCTGAAAGCGTCTACAACGCGCCACCAGTCAGTTGATACGCCCTGTGCTTCGCGTGCTTTGCCGCTGGTTTCGGAGCCTGTGGGTAGGTGCCCGGTGGTTTGGGTGGAAAGCTGGTATAAAGCCCAGTTGTTCAAGGTGGTGTCTCCACCCATAGGGACGTTAGCGTCTCCGACCCATTTGGTGTTGTGGTTGCCGATGGTTTTGCCGTCTTTAGCCCACGCGGGGACGGGTTTACCCTCAGCCCAGAGGTTGTTAGGGGTTGTTCCGAACTGTCCTAACACCCAGGGGTCGAACACGAACAGTTTCGTGAAGTGGCAGGAAAGCTGTGAGGCGACAATGTTGCCGTAGTTTTCACTGACGAGCTGGGCGATTTCGTCTTCGGTTGCTTCGATAGGGTTTTTGCCCTCTTTCTCTGCACTGTAGGTGTTCTTCTTGTTTCCTACTTCGGTGGTACACCATTCGCCATCGTTACTGAGTTCTTGTGCGGTTGTTTTGATGGTTACACTCTGAATGAACCCGGCTACTCGGTTGGGTAGCGGGAGGAGGAATGTTGCCTGCCAGATGAGGGGTACAGCCAGGATAGCGGTGATGGTTGATACGGCGATGCGTTTTTTGTGTACAGAGGTGCCCTTGTGTCGGATAAGCGGGTAGATGTTGATTGCTACCGCTGTGAGGAACACGAGGAAGCCGAGAGGGATGAAAATATTGAAAGTGAAGTATTCTAGAAGCCCACCAGGTTCACCCAGCTTGCTACCTACAGTAATGTTACTAAGCCCAATAAGCTGACCAATATCTTTAAAGCTGAGGATGAGTAGCGCCAGGAAGATACCTACTACCCAGGTGGTTGCGCCCAGGAACATGTTCCCAACATAGGTGCCTAGAGCGGACGAGTAGCGTGCTCCCTGCCCGTTTGCGTAGATTTTCACGCGCGGGTCTTGACTGGAGCTTACCCTGTCCCAGGTGGTGGTCGGGTCTAAGCGGGTGTCGTAGTAATGGTTAGCTTTCGGGTCTTTAGGTTCTGGGTTGCTGGAGCATGCGTCGATAACGAGGTAATTCCATTCGCCCGTGTATGCTGTCCAGGTGTACCCGCCTAAGCCGAACCTGTCAAAAAAGTT